>Ga0209367_1003444_pt1:0-10000 | contig 21511 bp, 10 predicted proteins | sample WorMetLIZISLAND2_FD_187412 | JGI IMG/M metagenome (GOLD analysis project Ga0209367, IMG submission 187412) | Marine gutless worms symbiont microbial communities from Max Planck institute for Marine Microbiology, Germany - Olavius geniculatus... ...
ACTTGTAAACATGACGTGATAGAGCAATTCCAGTGACAAATTCGGAATCTACGGGGTCAAATTACTTAAGATTACATGAAATATACTCAGTAGCAGACAATAATATTTTTTTTGTTATCCAGTGTAATAGACAATTGTGTCAAAATATTTCAGCCAAAAATTATTAAAATTTGATAATCTTCCTTCGAGTTACAACCGATAATGTCAGGGATGTTTTTTCAGTTTTTTTTGTTTATTTCAACACATTTTTCGCTTGATCTGCTTTCTCTAGGTAGTGCAGAAGCATACATTGGGTGAGGTGGGAAACTGAACAGTAATTTGATGACAAGTTGTGTCAGGAATATTTATACCAAAAATTATCAAAATGTGATAATTGATTTTCAAGTTACAGGCAAAAATGTCGGAAATGTTTTTTCAGACCCAGCGCAGTTAATCATATCATCAGAATATAAATAATTTACAATATCACAATTATTCAGTCAAAACATGGGTGCATCATAACACCAATGCATCAGTCAAACAGACAAAAAATCATAAGAAGACCAGTCACGCACCAAAAGCTAAAGAAGATAGAAAATGTTTTCAGACGTCGCTAAACGGCTGGCTACCTGAGATGACGTCCTGCCCAGAAAATGTTCACACCAATTTTTGATTTTCTGCACATTTCTGTTTTTGAGTTAGAAGCCTGCACAGGACAGACAGGTGGACAAGTACATAAAAATGTGGCCTACTTGGACTAAGACATAAATATACAAGTCACTGTGTAACCAACCATAAATTCTGCTGCCGTTGCAACTAAAAGAGCCAATTTTTATACAGTCATGCCATAGCATAGCTACTAACTCTAGCGATGGCAAAAGTGAACACGACATAAAACAAAGAATTGGAAAAGCAAAGACATGAAAAATGTGCTTCTCAGTCACAGCGTCAACTTTAACACAAGACTACAAGTTCTGCAGTGTTGTGTCTGGTCAGTTCTGTTGTATGGGTGTGAGACATGGACAATTTTGAAAGTGATGAAAGACAGGTTGATGGCCGTGGAAGTTTGGTTCTTGCGAAGGATGCTAAAGATATTATGGATGGAGAAGAAAAGTAATGAGAAAGTATCTAAAGAGGCAGCAGTACACTGCATACTAACGAAAAGAATATGTCAACGGCAACTAGCTTTCCTGGGGCACATGTTGAGAAAGCATGTTCTGGAGAACTTGGTGGTGACGGGACGGATAGATGGGAGGAGAGCGAGGGGGCGTCAGAGACTGAAGTATCTGGACAGCTTAGGAGAATCATGGAAGGACAAAGTCAGCCCAACAGCTCATCAGGGCTTCAGAGAACCAACTGCTCTGGCAGCGCATGGTCGCCAACGTCGTCGTCGACAGCACGTCAACATGACATGACATGACTAACTCTAGATGCTTAACATTACATGCAGAGAAAAATATAAGAAGACAAACACCACACCAATAGCTGGCTTGTAATCCTCTGGATACCACTCAGTCATATCACTATTATCAGCTTCGACCTTCATCTCTGGGACAATATCACCTGTGAATACAAAATATAGCATTTCCTGTATTTATATTCATTTAAATGTAACAAGTTTCGATGACAACCAATGTACAATGTACTGTAAAGCATAGTATTATATCTTAAAGCAATGTTTTACAGTCCTTTGACATTACCGGTAGTCCGACACCATCTAACAGTGAACAATCTGGATGCCATTAGCTCTGTTCCTCTACAATCAATGGCATTCAATGCAGCTGTTGTCATGAGGACACAGACCCAGTTCGGAAAGTGCACCTTCTCCACCTGCAGTCCAAAAATCTGGAACCAGATTCCTATCCAAATCAAAAACAGTGATTGCATTTTGACTTTTCGCAAAGCTATCAGGACTCATTTGTTGTCCAACTGACATTATAATGCACTACTGGCCTAACAACAGCCATCGATAAGGCACTATAACATTGAATATTATGACTATTACGATAAGACGACAAAAATAATAAACAACTAAAGGCGCATTGCACCAACGTCGGTTCAGCTAAACCTAGATCAAAAGTTAAACCAAGTTCATGCTGAATTACGTTGCACCAAGTTGAACTTGGATCAGCTGATCCCGTTCAGTTGAACGACCATGGTTATACTGTGAACGACTCTGATTGGTCAACCACGCTCGGCCTACGTGCCAACTACAGTGACGTCACAGTCACACACAATGCTTACGGAACAGTCCAGTACAGATTGGCCTTAATTTGTTCAAATTTTAAGTTTCCTTAAAGTTACTACACAATTTTCGCATCAACGTTGCATTGGTAAAGTTCCGAAGATACGCATTTTGTGTTCCGATGGATATTCGTTAATTATTCTATGTCCGTTGTCAAGATATATGCTTATCGTAGCTACAGCATAGCAATGGCGTATTGGCACTCTAAAATGCAGTTTGTTATCCATTAATTAATTTATCCAGCAAAAAGACCACAGAAAACAGATATAGAGCACAAATGTAACATATCTAGATCCAAGTATAATTAAATTTAACGCCTTATAAATCGATACAAATGAGTTTTTGTTGCTGTGGTTAGGGTTCGATCGTTTGGTTAATGTAGCAACGAGACATCGAAACAAAAAATGTGATTTATTCATCTATCTGTTAATTTATCGAGCACAAATTAAACGTAAAACAAATATAGTAGAAATCTAACATATCCAGATCATCAGTATAATTAAATCAGCATTAAAAGTCTTATAATTCAATACAATGAAGTTTTTTAGACAGGATAATATTCAAATTGGACAATTTTTGTAGCAATAGTATCGTGGAAAATATTTATTGCCTAGTGCGCATGCGTAACCGCGAGCTGAACTGAGATCAAAATTTGATCGACGGTCAGACAGCAGTTCAGAACTGAATGGAGATCAACGCCTGAACCACTTTAGTGCAATGTAATTTACGGCTAAACTAGGTTCAAATTCAGATTTGATGTAGGTTCAAAGTTGAACGACGTTGGTGCAACACGCCCTAAGACTTATATGTGCATAATAACATTATGAACATTAAGAGATAAACATACCAATAACTGAACTGAGATCAAGCGGATACTCATTGTTATCATAACTGTCAGCTTCTGTCTTTAATTCTATAACACTGCACACATACAACCATTGACAAAGAACAAGAAGCCCAGTTGCTAGGAAAAGCCGACTGTACCACCTACGTCCGAAGCTCAGCGTCCGAATTCAAGTCACTGAGTAGACCCCTAAGATGGCTAGCCATGTATTTCATGGGCGGCTTAACATTTTCGCAGCTAAAGTCCTGGCTTAGCTGCTGATTTTCGCAGCGGCGGCGGCTTAGCCTTTTCGCTACGTTCCTGCAGTTTTGCGCATTTTTTACACTTTTGTTATTTTTTTCCGTTTTAATGTTTTTTTTTCATTTTGTGAACATTATCTATATTTAAAAAACGTTTACCGAAAATTCTATCAAAAACTTCGAGAAGCACTTTTGAAACCATCACAGAAATGAATTTATAGGCCACATGCAGATGTCGGTTCTGTGGTAGTTTGCTTAGTTAGTCTAGTGATATGATCACACAGTTCTACTGAAATTGAAATTGAATAGTTCTCTCGCCTCTCTCTCTCTATCTCCCCAGTCCCAGCTGTACTGCACCTACAGCATTAAGTATTAGGCAAGAGGTTGAACAAATTAAGGCTAACTTTTTTATTCAACGTTTATCATCAGTTTCCCTGCCACGTCTTTAAGAACTTTTAACGTTGATTTTTTCTGGGACGTTTTTTACATCTATGCAATGAATAGGCCTAACCGGCATATTTTGCAAAGCATTATGCAGTGTGTAGTAAGTGTTGTGCACACTGTACTTTGTAAGACTATGTGACTGATTGTAGGGAAAGTTACGTTACAGAATGTTACCACCACAGCACTTTATGGTTCTTTTAGTGTTGACATAGATCAACATTAACAAATTTTTCTTGGCTAGCCGCGATTTTTGCGGCGGCGGCGGCTTAAGATTTTCGCGGCTGGGTCCTAGCTTAGCCGCAATTTTCATGGTGGCGGCAGCTTAGCAAAATCACAGCGTGGCAGCGGCAGCTAAGTCGGCGGCTTAGGGGTCTATTATGGAGAGAAAGCGATTTGTCAGAGGTGAGACAGCTCGATGCATGCTATGTTAACGAAATGCAGTCTCGAAAGCAACAATAAACGCTAGTATAACAGACATTGCACGTGGTCATTTGGCCAAGCAATATAAATTGCTAGAAAAAATTACGCCATATCTCGATAACTGTAACAACACTACCGTTTAGCCACAGTACCACATGATTGGCATTGCATAGTGCATTATGACCCATCAAGGTCATCCAAGGTCAATGATTTTCATCTAATCATTTAAGTTCATGACTCTGACGCTTAGCTATTCTACATCTTTCGGTGATGATGAACCATGCAATCTGGTGATCGTCATAATAACAGTGAGATCAATACATCAGCATGTTTTTTCTGGTACTTGAGACAGGAATTGATCCGTGATGTAATGATATCTTTTGTAGCACTCGACGAGTACAGTTCACTGGTGAAATATGAAGTCAGAGAAATTAATATAATCGTACAAGATTATCTTAGATAATACTATAGAATTTGTGAGAAACTGCGAGCAAGATTTTTCCTTTACTACGTTTTGCTAGTTCTGCCAATATGGCATTGCGTCAACCAGACACTAGGCGAGTTTAACCCAGGAAATTCCAGCATCAAATCACAAGAAATAGAATTCTGGTAAAATTATTACCTGCGCGTTTCACACATATCGCGAACTAGTGAGCCAAGTAGCGAGATTCTCGTGAAGAAAAAGGTGCGAAACGCGCCTCACATTTCAACCAAAAAGTTATCAACTTTCACTTCCGAAAAGTGTAAGTTATGTTCCTATTTTGAGACCCTTAACGGCACCACCAACAGTATTAATTAAATCGTGCTGTTAGTACAAACATGCCTCGCAATGCCGCACTAAATACAATGCGAAATAAAAATGAACAATACTCAAACGGAAGTAGTGCAACAAAAACAGCAAAAGACAAAAAGTGAACGTGGACTTGCAGTGAAATTGAAAACAATTAAATAAGTAACCAAACGAGATAGACGTTGGGTGTGAATAATAAACTATTCACGAATTTCGCGTTTTGCACTTTTTATGTCTCTGAGATTCTCTGAGTTTCTCTGAGATGCTAGCGTAAAATTCGCGTTTCGCACTTCCTTTTTCGTGGGAGTCACTTTTCTCGCTTTTGTTTGTGCATGGCTTGGCTGGAAATTTTTTTTGACCGTTAGGCTAATTGCTGGCATAGACCACAAAATACAGCTTACCAATCAGACAAAACAGCAGTGATTTGCGATTTTTTGATCACTGTTATGGCCAATTCACACCTACGACGTCGCGTTGGAGAGATGTGACAGTGAATCGGCCATTAGGCCTACGTACACAATGTTTATTTAAAATTGACGTCTGTATATAAACTGTGTAGGGCCTAATAAATAATAGGCTTAATAAAAAATAGCCCAGATAAATGTACTTGTGCTTTATCAACAATATTTATAATCACTCATCCACTCTGCCATCTACACGTGCACTGCGACTGAGTTTTTTTAGCAACAAAAAATTCTGATGTAGTATTCATCAAAATGGTTACAGGCTACAGTCGTCAGAGTACAAAAATGTTTTTTATCTTTAACGAATAATATTTAAAACATCTGCATTAACAATACATGTAAGGTTTAATGTAAGGTTTAGCTAAGTTCATTCAGTAGGCTTTATACAGCGCATGCGTAACATAGGCCTAGTGTATGCAACGTTTCTTAAACAAAAAAAATCACATGCTGAACATATAGCCCATAGTGAACCCATGCAGTAGTGTGGACTCTGCTGCTGAAAAAATGCACAAATGAAAACCAAGGAGTTGCAGACTCATCACCAAAAATTCACCGAAATGTTCTAAGTGGATAACAAAAAAAATTTCTGGGGTAATACACCCCAGAGTACCATCAACTGCAAGACTATTGAAAAAGGCAGGGAATTTTAGGAGAAAAACAGCTCGGACTGGCACAAAAATCAACAGGGCCCCTATCAGTTGCTAAGACGAGCTGTGCTGAATAACTCCATCAGAGCTGGAGTAAAATATGAAACCCGGAAGAACACTGTCACATTGATTATACATCTATATAGGCCTACACTCTTTGTGGGTGCTTTGACCACTGATGGGTTTGGTTGCAGCACTTTTTAACTTTCTGCACAAAATATGAACACTGAGCAGCTGTTTATAGTGTTCAAACACTATACTTTTCTGTTAGGATTAGGCTGACTGTCCACAAACGCTCTGTGTAACTGAGAGGGAAGTTCGGCAAATGCTTGAACCCAATCCTGCCACCCCAGAGAAAAACAAACAAACAAAGAAACATACAAAGTTTGTTAAACACTGAAATGAACTCGGACAAGAACATCAACAAACACAAACCGATTGTCTGTATTTAATCACCCAACTCTACTTGCTTCGGTTTGTTGAGAACTTGCTGTACAACATGCTGGGCAAAAAGTCCACAACAAATTGAAAGCCCACAACGAGAGACTTCTATCCCCCAGATCTGGAATCAGTGGCGTATTTAAGGGGGAAGGGCACGGTGCGATGCCCCCCCTTTGGCCGACCATGAAAATTTTTTGCAGGCGACTATGTATCAAAAAGTGTGTTTTTTGCCATTTTCCAGCAAAAACTGCAAAATTCAACAATGTTTGATGGTCTTCTTTCATACCGATACAATATGCGATTAAAATCACCATGTAAGATTGCATCTGATATGACGCGCCAACGTCGCCGAGCACTTTTGAAAACCAGCTGCAAGCCATATAGGCGTATAATTCGCGGTGGCTGGGTTTAGTGTTCATGGGTGAGTTACACGGCACTTACATGAAACCAACAGCAAGGCAGTCGGCGTCTGGCTGGCGCACACCATGGGCGGTGATTAATTAATATTTCAAAATGTCAGATCTGAGTTCAATCCGAGATGAACCCACCCACAACTTGCATAAACTACAGCAAATGAGATACAAGCCTACCCAAATGAGATATGCCTATTATTGCATGTAACGCGACTATGGCAACGCTCGTAAGATGCGTTCCTTTGCCCTGAGACTGTGACACGCCCTATTCTCAGATAACAAGTAGCAGCGGCATCACAGCGATCATGGATACAGTATGCCCGACGTTATCAGAACTCAGCTTGCCCCCTGACCCCCCTGACCCCTCTGACCAGGGGCTCTGACCCTGGACCCCGCTGGGGGCTCTGCTCCCAGACCCCTGTTATAGGCTCGCGCTCTGCACGCTCGCCATGCCCCCCTTTGCCAAATTGTAAATACGCCACTGTCTGGAATCAAAAGTGAACTCAAGCCCCCCTTCCTTTCTTCCTTTTTTCTTGCTCCCGTTTCTTCCCACTCCTTCTCTACCCTCTATTCCCTTTTTCTTCGCTATCTTTCCCAGATTCCCCTATTCCCTAGGTCTTTTCCTCCTTCTCTTTCTGTTCCATTCTTTTCTTCCCATTCTCATCCCCTCTTCCATCCCCCTTCATAGGAGCCACACACCCTAAGTCTAATTAGGGGGTCTGTGGGAGCACTGTTAAGTCTAACCACCAAATGGTCTATGGTGCATTTTTAACTAAAACAGTGCTTTGGGCGATAACAAATTATAGGCCTATTGTATACACGCTTAACAAAACTTTCCCTTATTTTTCACTGGATGCAAGCTGTGTCCATCAGGTATGGGAATAGAAGCCCCTGTTCGCAACAAATTTACAACACCCCAACGTGTCAACATTGTCTACAGCTTGTTGCATGACTTGTTACCCAACAGATGCACAACAAATTGTAGCGAGTAGAGTTTGGTTTGTCTTGGAGCATCGGTTCAGGCTTGGCCTTCTTCCTCGTCGGCTGGCTGCTGACTGTGCTGAGACCGCATGCTGCCCTGAGATCCTGTACAAAACACAGCAACTACAAATACTACTAGAAACAACAATTAAGACAACAACTATTACCTACTACGACTGCTAGTAGTGCATAACTACACTGTGGTCAGAAAAAAACGCCCACTTACGTTTTCTGTTATATCTCTGTGAAAAATGCATAGATTTGCACAAAATTTTCAGGCAATGTTTACTAGGAAACAAGTATTCCGAAAATGGAAAAGTTAGATATTCTTTGCTACCAATGACGTCATGCTGACGTCATATTTCCATGTTTGTAAATTATGGGGTTTACCACTGAAGATAGACCTTTGATAAAATGCTAAAACACATCAATTGTTCATTGTGTTAACTGTCTCCAAAAATATGTTAATTCGGCATGCAATTTTTCATTATAAACTGTTTCCATGGTTTATCTTCTTGGCTGAGTGCAAGATCCTCAACTTTGTTGATGCTGGCAGATGTATGCACACTGCTTCACTGCGTGGATGACCACTTGTCCGTTATCAGTTAAACGGCTTGTAACTGCCAGTCATGTCAATTATTTTTATTTAAATAGTTTCATTCCATCAATATCCCATTGTCTGTCCATTGTCCAGAAACATGTAGCAGTACCCTCGCTGACTCGCAAGCATTTTATCAGATGTCTGTCTTCAACGGTAAAACCCATAACTTACAAATGCGGAAATATGACGTCAGCATGACGTCACCAGTAGCAAAGAATATTTAACTTTTTCACTCTTGGCATAAAATAGTTTCCTCCTAGATATTCGCTGAAAATTTTATGAAAATCTGAACATTTTCCATGAAGATATAAAAGGAAACGTGAGTGGGCGTATTTTTTCTAAACACAGTGTACTAGCTACCACCACCAGCTGACGGCATGTTCACCCAATGGTTAGGCTTCCCTGGAACCGCCGCCGTTAAGGTTTCGGACCGCAACCAACCACTAAGTTACCGGTCCCGGACGATAAGCTAGCGATCTTAGCGGTTTAACAAAAAAATTAAATCAAAGAATGTGTTGCGCTCACACTGCTGCAAGCAGAGCGCCAGCGTGAGTGCGCGTGTTTTCGTCAGTCGTCATCTGTAATCGTCACAATAGTGAACATGACTAATGAGCAATTAATTGACGATCATTGGTTGGAGTTTGTGTTTGTACCTTGGTATTTCGTGGGTACACGTTTTGGACTTCTTTACATAATGACGCGGTTGTAGGCCTTGTGGCCTACTGCGCTCATTTCTACAGTGTAATAGAGGGTGCAGCAAAAAAGTGGAGCCCTAATGTTTTTCGCCGTTTTCTCAGCAGCCGGTTGGAATTTTAACTTGAAATTTAACAGATTTATTTACTGAAACCTTTTACATCTAACTTCCAAGTAAAATATGATTCTGTTGAAAAACGACGAAGTTACAAACTTTTAAACATGACCGCCTACCGATTTTTCAGCATTCAAAAATGTTCCGGCTACAACACCTATTTAATAACATCGTTAAAAAACAGTTAAATAATGATCAGATGCCAGAATTGAATGGTCACTGTGAATGTTTGAAGTGTTCACCGCCAGCTCCAAGCTACAACACCAGTCGCCTTATTTGAGAAATCTTTTACAGCCTTGTTGTTCGGTCCCTGTGGCAGGTTGCCCCAGATAACCTGAAGCGCTTCCTTGAGTTTAGCGCTTGTTTTCGGCTTTGATTCAACCTTCGGTAAGCCTCCAATATTGCACCCTATACGTGATAGTCCACCGAGTTTATATTCGGCGAATTTGGAGGCCAATGGCCTTTTGTGATGATATCTGGACAGCTGGTCCACAGCCAGTTCTGTGCGCTGCGCGGCGTTGTGCGCTGTGTGTGCTGACGCGCCATCCTGCTGGAAGATGAATCTGGTGGGCAGCCGGCGATTGCTCTAGAAGAACGACAATTTAGTGATAATTTATAAACAATATAAATTACTTTTTATCAAAACGTCACTGTGACGTCATCGGCAGTAACATGTAACCAGTT
>Ga0209367_1003444_pt1:15000-21511 | contig 21511 bp, 10 predicted proteins | sample WorMetLIZISLAND2_FD_187412 | JGI IMG/M metagenome (GOLD analysis project Ga0209367, IMG submission 187412) | Marine gutless worms symbiont microbial communities from Max Planck institute for Marine Microbiology, Germany - Olavius geniculatus... ...
TTGACCTGGTTGTCCTTGAATCGTCCATAGTACTTGTGGTTGGTGTGTACCAGCTCTCCATAGCCCATCTGACGCCCGTGTTTCCACTGTCCATAGTAGTGGCTGCCAGTGGCTGCGTACTTGTACGTGCCAACGCCGTGTTTACGTCCGTTGCGCCACTCGCCTTCATAAACGTCTCCGTTCACGTACGTGTACTTGCCTTCTCCATTGCGCTCATTCCTGGCCCACTCGCCTGTGTGAACACACACAGTACTAGTAGTAATCATAGTAGTAGTGGTAGTAGTAGTAGTAGTAGTTGTTGTTGTTGTAGTGACAGCTACTACTGCAACTAATACACTGGAATGGAGTTGTAGTAAACACAGCTCTGTAAGTGTATCTGACAACTCTATTATAATCATCCCATTCACCTGTGATTATCACAACACCTGGGATACTACTACAACAACTACTACAACTACAACAACCACTACTATATCACTGGCCTTTATCAAGAATCATTACCACTACAACGACAACTATTAATAAAAATGTACTAAGACCGTCATAGCATGAACCATCCAGGCAGACAAAAATGGCAATGCTTTTATGCTTGCTGGACCTAGCATCTACCCGGAAAGATGAAAGACTGACTTGACCTTGGTGTTGGTTATATACCAAAATGGGTGACCTGTCTGCAGACTACTATTATACCATCAAGCTACCTGGTGGAGGAATTGGCAGAAAATAGCAAATACAGACTGAACTAAGAAAGCAACTGAAAATAAAAACGTTTGACAGAGAACATTAAGAAAAGACTGTCGTACATAAACCTGCTAAATCATCAGATTACTACTGACAGAAATAAAAATGACAATGATGATTGATGATGACTATACCAAATAGAGGGCTGTTTACAGACCTTCATATCGCGATCCATCCGGGTAGATAAAGACGCCACTTCCTTCCTTCATGTTCTCGACATAACCACCGACAAAACGAGCCTTGCTCTTCTTGAATCTACGATTCACCATGCACAGCAATGCATCAAATAAAGAGTAAATGCACCAGACTTTCATAACAGGCAGACCAGTGATGGTTTCAAGGACTTTCTGTTTATGGCCAAATGTACTTGAAACCAAGACCGAGGCCAAAGTTGCAAGTGACCAAGTCACTGTTTTTTGTCCTTGAAGCACCCTGATGGCGAGGCCAAGTCCTAGAAACATATCACTGAGGCAGACTAATGCACGTAAGGATACTTAGCACCCAAAAGGCTGGCGGCAAACTGTGTTGTGTTCTAAAAACGACCTAAGAGTGGATGCCTGTCAGCAGGGTCGATAGGCGAAGCCCTGCTAGGGGTCTAAGTGACTTTGTACCCCAGAAGCTGTACACTGGCAATGGGCATGAACATTGCCTTAAATTTAATTCAGTCATAACTTTTCTACACATTCTAAAGCTGGTTGAAATATATTGGTAACCCCTCATCTCATTATGTGGGACTGCAACCCCCTAAACCCCAAGAGGCAGAAATGACCCATGAATGCCTAGCATAGTGTATTTACAAGATATTTCGTTAGCACAGTTTATCCACTGAATCAACTAGTGCTAACGCGTGGGAGACACTGTGATCAATGGTCTAACTTACTGTACGCCGTAGTATAAGCCTACAGCAGGTGGACATACATGTAGGTACTAGTGTACTAATACTACTATGGTATGATACTACTACTAGTTAAGTACTAAAGATTTACATGTAAGTGCCATTGCCATGTCGCTTGCCATTCTCATACTGTCCGTCGTATTTGTCGCCGTTTGGTAGAATCGCTTTACCCATTCCATGTCTCTCCTCGCGCTCATTACGCTCTCCCTCATACTCCTATAACGTGTTTAATTACAAGACAAATGTGAAATAAAATTATGAAACAAACAATGTCACTTACAGGCAGTGTTGGCTGTTTTCCCCACTAGCTGGTGTTCAGTTAACTTATAATACAAAACTGTGACAAATTTGTGCATCAAACGTAACCATTTATGTATGTAATCTGCTTTTTTTAAAAAAAACACCCCTTCAGCACCTGAGTTTTCAAGTCTATGGCATTTGATCTATTTTCTGCCCTTGGGCTTTTTTGTTGGGTACAGCTAACAATGTAACCCCACATGGCAGTATTTCTGAGATGGATTTCCCACAAAAAGCTATACATGTCATGTATACATCATCCGCACAAAAACTCCACTAAATTTGCCAATTTGGTCAGTTTATTCTCGAAAGAATAAAGTTGTTGCCACCAGATCTCATCTTTTACAGCTGAAATGCACCAAATTCGATTTCAGCACTGGGGGAGCTCACAGCACTCCCCCAGACCCCAAAGCTGGATTTTAGGGGTCCTACATCTAATGGATGGGGAGGGAGAGGAAAAAGAGAGGACAGAGGAAAAAATGGGAGAAGCAAAGGGGGAGTAAAAAGGAGGGGATGTAAAAAGGGGAAAGGGAAGAAAGGAAAGAGAGATGAAAGCCAAGGGGGCCCAGGGAGCCCTCCCCAATCATCCACACAAAACACATCATATGTTTAAAAACTTTACTAAATTTGCCAATTTGGTCAGTTTATTCTCCAAAAAATAAAGCCTAATTAAAATTGTTGCCACCAGATCTCATAGCTTTTTAAAGCTGAAATGCATCAAATTTGATTTTGGCACTAGGGGAGCTCACAGCACTCCCCCAGGCCCCATAGCTGGATTTTAGGGGATCCTACATCTAATGGAAGAGAGGGGAAGGAAAAAGGGGAGGACTGAGGAAGTGATGGGAGGAGCAAAAGGGAGGTAAAAGGAAAGGGAATGAGGAAAGGGGAAAGAGGAGGGGAAGAAAAGAGACGAGGCCCACCCAATTGAAATTTCTGGCTACGCCACTGTCTAATAGGCCTATCTATGGATCCGCCACTGCTTACCAAAAACAATAGTTCTCAGTTGATACAACACATATTGGAACTATAAAAACAAGTAATAAAATTCACAATTAACAAACATAACAGGCACAGTGTAGTTTTATATAAATCTAAGACACGACTAAGACACAATGTAAAAAATAAAATCCTGTTTTATTTTTTTATCCTTACTAGCATTATGTAAAAGATTAGCAGAACTTACTCCGAGGTTTGGCCCCAATTCTTCCTCAGCTTCTTCTTCGCCGTCGTCCGACATTATTCCTGTCAGATATAACTTTTAATGAAACAAAAACTTAATCACCGTCACCAATAATTTGTTAAATAATTGCAAATAGCATATTAGCAAAGCAAATTTAATATGAACAATTACTGGAAACGCAAGAAACCTACCGTCTGTAATTTTTTGTCACTGCACCAGCAAAATACGCAAAAATGTCGAAAGATCGAAAGAAAAGTGTCGACCGTATTTTAGTAACAATACGGCCGTCAACCTGGAAACGTTATAGTTTCTTTTATCGCTTATTTTGACGACTAAAACGCAGAAATTTTACGAAACGTATGACGTTGAAATGACGTCATATCACTATCTCACGTAACGTATCAGTACGACAAAACAACACCGGTCTAGAGCCTTCAGTCACTTATTAGATGAAGCATAAACATCTACAAATAACTTGGTTAAAGAATCCAAGAAGACAACAACAGTAGGCGGCACAGTCGGCCTACCTTGGCGACAGCTTGGCTTCTTATTTAAATTTCAGTATTAGTTTTATGCGGTACCACGATAATGCCATCAGACACCTCAACGGAGGTTTGTGCTCTCTAAGTGCTTCTACAGTCTACGAGTAATTCTACACTGTGATTCCAAAAAACACGGCACTGGACTCTTGTCCATAACGTTACCAGGAAATATTTCACTGACAGACTCGGCAGAAAAAAATTGCAATAACACGATTGCTGAATTTCCCACCACGCCTAAAAGATGTCGCTAAATTACCTTGTGAAAAGTTGATGCTGAAAACTAGCATAATCATGCACATGCATTGTCCCATATAATCTTGATAAACAACTACCAGAGATCTTGCATGGGGGAATAAACGTATAACAAGCATTGATTTAGACTCTACGATAAGCGAATATCTCATTGCGTCGTGATTAATCTGCCTCGCCGCCGCCGTCAGAAAACAAGAAATTTGAGCTAATGCTCAATAAAAGCGCGAAAGCCTATAGCAGTTCCTGTTCGCAAATTGCCTTAGTCTATCTCCAGCCATTTCGTCGCAATTCACTCTTGAAGTGCGCTGCGCAGCCGACAATTGCAAAAAAAACAATGAAACCCCTTATTTTTGGAGTTCAGGGTCTTTCAAAGTTATCGATGTTGATACGACTAAAAAGTTCGTCACTAGGGCTTGTTGTGATAGGCAGCCGTATCCATGCCTATCTGCAACCGTTTTCACGGTAGACGTGCCAACAACGGTAAAATAACGACTTTTCTGGGGTACCGCTATTTGATGCTCCCGTGCGCAGGTTTCCTTGAATCTAGAAGGATGAGACTTAAACCGTTGAAATGTACGTTCAATGCTGAAAATTTCATGTGCAGCTTGTCTATTTCTAGTGAATTCGGCGCAATTCGCTTTTGAAATGTGCATCGCAGCCCAAAATCGCCAAAAGTCCCTAAAATCCTTAATTTGGCGTTTAAGGTCATCCAAGGTCATTGAATTCGGTGGCAATCGAGAGCCAGTGTAAGACTTTCTATTAGTGATTTATAGTAACCTAGGCCCTATCTCGCACCGTTATTGAGATACAGCAACTTATTGATTTAAAAAGGAAAATTTTCCCACCCACTTCTCATTTAGCGCCCTCGTTCGGGGTGACCCCCTTCGAATTTATGGGAAAACTTTGCGGTTCCTGAAACTACAGTCTTCCAGGCAGCCGACGGTGAATACTTGGTGATTCCAGCCTGCACCGTTTTTGACTGATCCACCCGTGTGACGGACAGACAGTCAGACGGATAGACAGAATTGCGATGGCTAAGACGCGCTAAAGCAGTAGCTGCTTTCGCGCGTAAAAATGCGAGTCAGTCGAATAATTATGGCGTCAGTCGTAAACGCTTCGAGCCGTCGACGCCGGGATCTAAAAACGCGTCGCGTCGGCCTACAGGACGACGTAACTGAACTGAACTGTACTTACATATTTAATTTTTGACGAACCGACCAAATGGCAAGTAGTAATGCATTACAGTTGGCACCGTCCAACGGCGTCGGTGACTACGTGACTACGCGAATGTACGCGTCAACCAACGACCAGTGGGTTTGCCCCTCTTGCCCATTGGTCAGTTCGTCAAAAACTAAACCATGCCAGTTCAGTTCAGTTCAGTTACGTCGCTCTGTACACGCCTTAACGGTATGCAACGATCTCAGCAATGCGTGCGAGAAGCGACGATTAGGTATTAGCGTGTTTTCGGCAGCGAGTTCGTGTGAGCAGCGATCAATGTCTGCATCCATCACGGCGACTTGTCACGTAATCTATACACTCAGTCAGTGCAACTATTGACCTATAGGCCTAGGCCCAACGAACGCGCCAATGTAGACTGTGTGCAGCTACACGTATGTAGGCGGTTTACTTTATAGACTGTCCCAGTTTTGTGAAATTGCTACCATTTCAATCGTTTAGCGATGTTTCCTTTCGGAAAGACGAACGGTTCACCATGCACTGGACCGTTTTACAAACGCAATCCTTAGTTTTCGCCGACCGTTAGCGTTAGGTCGAGTTTTGGGTACGATGTGTCGTCCGTCTGTCGTCTGTCTGCAACGCATGTATTGTGGCTAAATCGTACGTCATAGGGGTCGGCAAACAGCGATGGTACCGTTGGATAGCACGACGACGACAAGTTACTGTAGGTAGTGAATAGTAACCATGTCTCTGTCTGCAGCGGTTTGGCCACAATGCAGAGTTGCTGCCTGCAGCTATTACACACGTGCGCCAAGTTACCGTATCGCATCTTATTGTTGATTGTATCGTTTGATATAGCAGTGTCACCACAGCGTGTATATGGGAGTGTAGTCATTCTGGGAAATCGCTTGCTTTCCGAGACTGCAAATCAGACGCTGGCCTTTAAAAGTTCTGATATAGGCGGTACGATTGGTTCACCCTAGCGGCAGCTGAGCTTCTTGCGTTTACTGTCATTAAGTATTACGGTAGTTAAACTTTATGTTGCAGGCATCACGGATTGAGATTTCCTTTCTTAGACATAGGCATATCGGTACCAATTTTATAATTCGGAAAAATGCACGAACTTGACTAAATTTTTAAACTCGTCAAAATTCGCTTTTGCACTTTCTTAATTTCATGGCATTTCAAAATTCGTAAAAATGTATGCGCCTCTGTCGTCTCTTCTTCGCTGCATCTTCTGCGGTCCTGTTTACTACTGCTATGGCATGCTATTGCGTGCGGTCTGCTGTCTACAATCGCCGTCGGTCGTCCCCGAGGCACGCCAAACAACTCAGCCGTAATTGACAGGAAAATTAGCAGCAGCCAATCGATCGACTGTTGGCGCCTCCTGGCGGAGAGAAAAGGAACGAGGGGAGCATCATGGAGCAG
>Ga0209367_1003445_pt1 | contig 21511 bp, 14 predicted proteins | sample WorMetLIZISLAND2_FD_187412 | JGI IMG/M metagenome (GOLD analysis project Ga0209367, IMG submission 187412) | Marine gutless worms symbiont microbial communities from Max Planck institute for Marine Microbiology, Germany - Olavius geniculatus... ...
CCCCAAAAATTTTGGTTGGGGGGACGCAAATGCAAGCATCCCCCCAACAATTGCCACTTTTAGCCATGTCGTCCCCCCCACTGTCTAGAAGAAATCGCCGCCACTGAACTAATGCGTTAAGTTGACGCTCTGTTATCATAGCGGTAGCTGAGCTTTGTGTGAATGATGCGACACATGACAGGTTTGACGTTCGAGCTTGTTCTATTTATAGCTCTATTTACTTCCTCTGCGCACAGATCTTGCGAGCACTAACAATAGAAATTGTCTGAGGCATAAGATGTTGAAGGTGAGTAATTTTATCGTTAATTCTGTTTTTTTGAAGAATCACACGATTGTGCATATTAGCGCAAAGGAATTAATAGAATGTGTCGATTTTAAGCTCATTGGTGTTTCGTTTATGTGAATATTAACCTTTTTGCTTGCCATTATGGAATAATCAGCTGTTGTGTTAGTGGACATCTTTGCATTAGAATTTATAACTGAAACTAAATAATAGCTAAGTGTTGCGTGCAAAGCCGCTCTGTACCCATTGCGAACATAGGTACTTCCAATACTCACCGCCTGAGCATATAGCTTCGTCCTCAAACCCTGTCCCTGATTCTGTCTTCAACCAAAAGGTTGTTTCTGTCACTACGTAGCATAACGTAACGTAACGTGGTAATAGGTACAAGTTGTATATCAAGTCTCGGTGATGTCACAACATCCGTGATTATTCTGTAGGCTAATGTAAGTGGCTCTGTACATAGTGGGTACCGAGTGACTGCAGGCAAACACTGTTAACTTAGAAATATAATCATAGTCATGGTGATCATTGTCATTATCATACAAGTGTGATTCACTATTTGTTATTTGGTTTGACATGACTGCAAACAATATCTGCTTTGTGCTATTATTCTATTTCAGCAGCAGGGTCAGTTACAATTTGAAGACAAATGGCCTTCGATGCGCCCTACTGTTTTGAAGCTACTGCATCAGGAACCAGTGTCGCGTAACGAATGGCAGGATTTGTTCTGGTATGTCCTAGTTAGATAGCTTCATTGTTATTATTTCAGTCTGATGGCAATTAATACAAACCGTGAAAATGCATGTTTTTTTATTTGCCATGTTTGAACTAGCAGAATGATTGCGGCATTACATTTATGTCATTGCTGAATTGTGTTTTTTAATAATGGCACATACATCTGTTCAGCCTATTTGATTTAATCTTGTCTGCTATGAGCACAAAAGTTAGAAATTCATACATGTTTTATCAGTCGCTAGCTGAGATGCACATTTACAATGAATCCTTCAACTGTTCATAATTTTTTTTATAGATTAGGCACATTTTTTTCTGATTTGTGAATCTTAATCATGGTCTAGGCTTTTTTACTTTTCCGTATGGATTACTGATGAGGTGCAGCTATTTTGAATTCATACTGCTTAGGAACTAGAAGCATGTTTTCTAGTGAGATATTAGAGTGTTGTTCTGTTTGATAGGTCTGTTCATTCGGTGTGCCTGTGGGATGAGAAAGGAGCTCCGAAGGTGCAGTCGGCTTTGCAACAAGACATAGTTGACTTCATTAGAGATGCTCAAGCAGTATGTTTCGTTTTTATAATAAAAGCATCATGCAGTTTTCTAGCTTTCATATTCACATGAGTCATCTGTAGTTATTTACCAGATTTTGACCCAGGGTGTAGCAAGTTTGTCATCCCAACATTTTGGGCAAGGTGCCAGTATTTTGAGATAGGCATGGTTTTTTGATAATGATTTTATTGACACGAAGCTCACAGTTATGTATGCAGTGAAAATGCTAAATACGGCTGTGGCACAATTTTTGCCCAGATTTCCATATTTGCATCTGATTTTCAGCCGATTTCATGCAGTCTGTTTACAGCACTAGAAGCAATAGCATGAGCTTAGGCTTGTCGACAGTTGTGTGATTTGTCAGCTTGACACACTCTGAATTGCAACAAAGTTACAGCAGTTAGTGATTAGCGCAGCAATTGTCTCAAATCTTTTATCAGTTTTGCCCATTTGTGAGGACGTACTGTACATCTGGCCAAGTCCAGTTGTAGTCAAATTGAAGTTCAGTACATTACTGTTGTCACATACAGTAAAGGTTAGGTACATAAGATATCAGCCTCACTCTTACTGATTGATCAGACATGTATGTTTTAGTAGTGCTGTAAAATGTTTATGTGGCATCCGCATGATATAACATGAAGGCTGCTTTTATATGTAGATTTTAGATATTAGTTTAGAAAACTGTTTGTGGATCATCTCGTTTTGCTTGGTTCTGTTTGGCTTGATAGTTATTTGCTGTTTAGCATGGTATTGTATTAATTTTGTAGAGGGTTTTATCACGTGAAGAGGATTCTGCTTTGCTTAAGGCATATATAGCCGAATGGAGCAAGTTTTTCACGCAGTGTGACTATCTGCCAAAGCCGTTTAACCAGCTAGAAGTTACATTAACTGGTAAAACTCATACAACTTTGCAGAAGAAAAACCAGAATGAAGAAAGCATTGTTAGAAAGGTAATGATTTCACATTATGTTGTTTTGTCATGTAATATGGTTAGTACTTAATGTTTCGGCATGTAGGCTTTTTACGTGCGAAATCAGCTACGGCTTTAACACATTTTAGCCATCGCAATTCTGTCCGTTCGTCCGTCCGTCACACGGGTGGATCAGTCAAAAACGTTGCAAGCTAGGATCACCAAATCTTTACTATCGGCTGCCTGGAAGACTCTAGTTTCAGGAACCGTAAAGCTTTTCCATGAATTCAAAGGGTTCACTTTGAACGAGGGCGCTAAATGAGAGGGGGTGGGAAAAATTTGCGATTCTTAGCCAATTATTAGCTGTATCTCAATAACGGTGCGAGATAGAGCCTAGGTTACTATTCATCATTAATAGGAAGTCACACACTGACTCTCGATTGCCACCGAATTCAATGACCTTTGATGACCTTGAATGCCCAAATAGGGGTTTTTATGGATTTTTTGGTGATTTCGGGCTGTGAGAAACATTTCAAGAGCAAATTGCACCGAAATCAATTGAGATAGACATGGAAAAGCTGCATATAAAATTTTCAGCATCGAACATAGATTTTGACGGTCCAAGTCTTGATTTTCTAGGTTCAAGGAAACCTGCGCACGAGAGCATCAAAGAATGGTACCCCTGTTAAAATTGTTATTTTACCGTTGTTGGCCAGTCTTTCATGAAAACTGTTGCAGATAAGCATGGGCATGCTGCCTATCACAACAAGCACTAGTGATGAGCTATTCAGTCATATCAACATCGATGACTTTGAGAGACCCTGAACTTCCAAAATAAGGGTTTTTAAAATTGATTTTTGTGATCTTCGGCTGCATCGCACACTCTAAGAATGAACTGTGATGAAATGACTTTAGATAACTGACAGTTTGTGAACAGGAACTGTTATAGGCTTTTACGTGTTTTGTGAGCATTAGCTCAAATTTCTTGTTCTTCTTAGTGTTATGATGAATATTGATGCAGAACTGGAATGTTAGTTACTTGCTTTCGATGTCACTGTTCAGCGTTGCTGCTTAGTATGCTATTGGTGTCAAGTGCATTTTTTCCTGCAAAACCAACACTTTCGGTTTTTGACGTTAAATACTGTATTAAAGTTCATTTTTGTCCTATTCGCATTTATATGATACGTATTGTTGACCTCCACCTGGTTAGGTATTTTGTTTTGCGCTGTAATACTTCTGTGTTGCTATGGTTGCATGGTTCACTTTGTTGCAAAAGATTTTTTAGCTACCGTATCATTCCAGGCACTGTTAGTGCAATTATTGGTAGTAATAATTTACACGACATTGTTTGATATTTTTTTCTTTATCCTGTGGAGGCTGGAAATGGTTTATCTGCCCATCACCCATATACAGTCACTCATCCATGTATTAATCATGCCCATTGTAGAGTAACTTCATTCAGTTAATCAGTCAGACTGTTGATTTAGCGGCGTGCGTTGTAAACAAATCGGAGGTACACAACAATGTTTCTATGATGGATTATTAATAAATATACACTGATACAGATGGATGTACTGTGCTTATTCATCATAAAGTGACAGACTGTCAGAAATGTTGCTCGTTGTGTGTTTGCAGTTGATGCTAGACAGTTGGAATGAGTGCATCTTCCACAACATCAAGTACCGGCTTCAGGACAGTGCCATGAAGCTGGTACATGCTGAACGCAACGGCGAAGCTTTCGACTCACAGCTGGTTATCGGCGTCCGAGAATCATATGGTCTGCTACAGAGTCATTCTGTTGTAGTGATATAATTAAGTAAGGTAGCTTAACACAGGCAGTTTAATGGTTAGCCACAATATGCCACAATCTCAACACATACACCACCAGAACCTCTGAAATGATTACTTTTGCCATCTGCTGTGAGTGAGTACCAAACAGACAGGCATTGGTTTAACTTGAATGCACCTGTGGCGTTAGCAATGCATTATGCCACTGGAGACATAGTGCTAGAGATAGGCAGTATGATCGTAGTCCCGGAATAATGACTTTTGTAAACTTTTAATTTGTGATGCACACATAGTTGTTGTTTGTCTGTGTGTTCTGTCCTGTGACATTTAGGTATTGTGGTCGTATAGGTTTGGTTACTTTGACAGTGATTATTGGCTTCCTAGGGGAACATACCTGTATCAGCGAATGGAGAAAGTGTCTCTGAGCCGAGCCCATGTTCGTGGGCCAACATTTCAAACATTTTTGTAGGCAGTTGAAAAAGGACAGTTAGATAAACTATCAGCTAAAACGATAAAAATATGGACAAAATGTGTGTTTTGAGTGTTTTTTTAGATTAAGCATTCAAATAATACCAGTGGTTAAAAGTGCAATATTTTATTTGTTTTCTTTCCTCAAGTAGTTCAGAAACAGACAATGGGTGAGGTGGAAAACTAAACAATCATTTGATAGCCAGTTGCATTAGTAATATCCGTACCAAAACTTATTAAAATTGGATCACTTTTCTTTAAGTTATGATGAAAAAATTTTGGTGTTTTTTTATGTCTCACAGTGTACAGTTGTGATATTTTGTGGGAAATTGTTTTTGCAGAAGTTGACTTTTTGGTGATTCATCCTAACCTGCAGTACTGTAAGTGAAAAATTAGCTGCTTAAATGATAATGGTGGAAATGATGTTGTTAATTAATGGTCATAATGTTGGTAGCGTGGTTATGATGTATAAAAATTGCATTGGCTTGCATGTTGTAAATTTTTTAGTCAACTTGAGTAGCGACTGTGAGGACAAGTTAAAGATTTACCGTGACAACTTTGAGAAAGCCTATCTTGATGCTACGCAGTCGTTCTACCGGACCAAGGCACCGGAGTATCTGGATGCAAATGGCGTGCAGAACTACATGAGATATGCCGACCAGAAGCTGAAGGAAGAAGAACAGCGTGCCTCGAGATATCTTGAGACAAGACGAGACAGCAAATCTGTTGAAGTGGTTGGTGCTTTTTATGTACATCTCTGTTTTGCTTCTCTTCAGAAATGCACTTGTTTAGCAGTTCATGACAAACTCTTTTTAACGTTGTTTTTTTCTCTTGTTTTTTTTCTTAACATCTTTACCTGCAATACATCATGCAGTTTATTTAGCTATGCCCAAACATGTAGCCTAACTATTTGTGTTTTACAGTTTCATATTGTGTCATATATATTCCAGTCTTCTTGAACTATACATATAATTTCCTCGTTAGTCGTCTTTGTGCATCTATCTGTTAAGAGTCTATAAATAGTCTAGATGTGACAGTTGTTGTAGCTGAAGGCTGCAGTTTGCTGATGTTCCAGCGAAGTGTTTCACTATGATGATGTGTGATTTGTTTTGTTTGCCAGCTGGTGTCCCATTGTGTTGACGTGTTGGTAACAGCTTTCAAAGATACCATAATTGCCGAATGCCCACAGATGATAAAGAACAATGAAACAGAAAGTGAGTAGCTCATGTTCTATTTCAGTCATTTTCTTGTAACACTTCTACTCCAGTTAGGCTTTGCACTTCTACTGACTCGCTGATCACAATGATCAGCATGTTCTAGTTCTCTCCATTGTAAAAGCCTTTACTTTCTTACTTAGACCTACGTAAGTACGTATTATTCTTATATGCCTGTTCACTGCTGTATTGTGTCAACATCATTACAAACTTTTTAGTTACTGTACATTTCTTCCAGCCAGTGAAGTATTATTGTATCTGCATAGCTTATGCACTTACCCAGTAGCTGGTGTAGAAATCTGGAGGTCGGGAACTGTAATTTCAGGTTTGGACCCCTATTGTTAGATGTGGGCATTTTGTTTTCTTGTTGGTGGTCATGGTCTGAAGCCTACTAAATAAGCCTTTGTATCTCAAAGGTAGGGAATGCCATTGGACTAAAAGTTGGGCATGAGAGAGCTCCTGCAGCCTTTGGCATTTCAACCACTGCGGAACTGTGCAGTTAGCTGTTTGATTCCAAAGCCATTAGGTAGAAGTGAAACTGTTGTAAATATGCTGAGCTGCTGTTGCTGGATCGGTGCAGAGCTGCGGCTAATGTTCAGTTTGATGGACCGGGTGGAGCGAGGAATCGACGACATGTTGAGATATCTGGAAGACCACATAAAGAACCAAGGTCTAGCCGACATGATCGTCTCAGCAAATATCATCACAACAGTACGTTGCACAGTTGTGCTGTTTTGATAGTGTCGCTAATGTTATTTGTTTTTTTCAGTATTTAAATTATCTAGCCTTGGATGTAATGTCGGGTGAATGGTTTTTCCTAATACAATTTGGTGCATGTATTCATAGTTATTATTGTTGGCATTATTGTCACTGTTTGACAGTCATATTTCTGAGTTCAGGAGACATAGAATATCTAGACTGGGCAGTAATGTGTTTTTTGTTATTGAGCTAGTATACTAACTACTGACATTATCAGTTTTGCTGTTTATCACAGGACTCTGAGCAGTATGTGGAAAAGTTGCTAGAGCTGTTTAATCGCTTCAGTTTACTAGTCAGTCAAGCATTTATCGACGATCCCAGATTTCTGACGTCCCGGGATATGGTATGTATTTGTCATTTATTTCTATATTTCTTAGAAGAATGATCTGTTTTTTGTGGATGTGTCTGTGCCATTTTTTACTGTCTCGAGTAGTGTTGTGCGATACCTGAAAATGGAGCCACGATAACGATACTGTTTCAGGTATCGAGTATCGCTCAAATACCGTGATACCGGAAGTTTGTATTAAATGTTAGTCCACAGGCCCGTCGAGAGCGGGTAAAGTTTTCCCGGGCCCCACGACGTTGGGGAGAAGACCTGCTGTCGATTAAAATATATGTGCACTATATGTTTGACAAGCTTAATGTGACATGCTTTTTCATTGCTGTCATGCAGTGTGCAGTAGCTGTCAACAATAGAGCGATTCAGTTGCAGACTGCATAGTATCATCACGATATTTGGCGGTATCATGGCATTGTGATATATCGAGACCTCTTCAATACTGGTATCGAAACGTTGGTACTTACGATACTTATTAAGGTATCGTAGGTGTCGCACAACACCGGTCTCCAGCATCTAAATAGTAGTTTTGCATACTAATAATGCACTGTGTTTGGTAAAAAACTGACCCCCTAGACATCGTGCAATAAAAATGTCAAATCTGAACAAATTAGAATAAAGTTTTGTACACTTATTCCCCAATAAATTTCTGAAGCAACTGCCAAATTTTGTTGAAGAAATATTTTTTACAAAAATTATTACATGTCGAATATCGATAACAAAATATCTGCGTTACCAATTTGGTGTTACATACTGCAGTCGGTCAAGCATAAGTGACATTTGTTGACGCAATCAGAATAACGTAAACAATAGCAAAATGGTGTTTTCTGCAGATGATCGTGTTTTAATTAAACTGTTGAGACAAAAGAAAAGGTATGGTGCAAAAAGTTTGTCACAGAATTTCCCAGCAAGTCGTGGACACTGTTTGGATTAAACAAACGGTTGATTAATACTGTACACTTCGTGTTTTGAGGCAACCTCACATGAGCCACTGTAACTATTGTTTGCATAGATAGATTTAACTGAAATTTGGCACTTTGATTGCCAGTGGATGATGCTCTGTTGATGTAAAATTTTGCCAGAATCAGATGTTGCTTGTTAAAGTTACTCAAATGTACACAGGGATTTGCTTAAAAAATGTAACACCATATTGGTAACGGAGATATTTTGTTATTGATGTTTAACATTTAATAATTTTGGTAAGAAATAACATTTTTCAAAGAAATTTGGTAGTCGCTTCAAGAATTTATTGGGGATTAAGTGCATGAAACGTTATTCAAATTAGTTCAGATTTGACATTTTTATTGCACGATGTCTAGAGGGTTAGTTTTTTACCGGACACAGTGTGGTATTGTGACCATCAAGTACTGTAGTGACTAGTGATGTGTTAGTTTTGTTGCAGGATAACTTAAGTTGTATGTTTTTTTTTTCAAAAAAAGAGAAGATGAGTGTTGAATGTAGCAGGTGTTAGTTTGTACTGATATATTTATTGTAATGCAACCTTAAGCAGCACTTTTGCACTGTTGGGTTTTTGCTGGTGGAAACCGGTTTCTGCTGTGCCATTGGTGATTGGTGATATCTATCTCTGTTCATTGGTTTGTTAGCAAGATTACACAAAAAGTTATGGACAGGTTTTTCTGAAATTTTCTAGGGCTGTGACAAAGCAAAAAAATATTTGTATTCATCGAATGCGAATATTAACTTTACTATTCATCGAATAGCGAATGCGAATACTTATTCCGCCTCCAGAAAACTTCTTTATACCAGTATTTGAGTAAAGCGAAACGTCCAGATATAGTTGTTCAGTGTTCAGTCAGTGAAAATCAGGATCGGTATCTAAGGCAAAGTTTAGTCAATCCAGTTCAATTAAGAAAATGAAACATCCAGAGTGCTGTGTTCTCCTCATTGTCAGTATTTCCGATGTGAAATTCAATAAAGTTAATTAAGTTGAATGAAATGAAATGTTCGTATTTGCCACAAACATCCCCAGCTATTATTCGCATGTTGTCGAATGCAAATACAAACTTCGTCACATCCTTAAAATTTTCTGAGAAGGTTTGACTTAGAAGTGGTAAAATTTTGGTGGTTCTGTCACCTAGCGAACAAAGTGGAAAAAACTGACAGAGCTTTGGCTGAGTTTTGCACTCTGTGAATCCCCCTCTAGTCTGTTTATTTGTTGTTCTTAATACGTAACCAAAGCTGGATTGTGTATTGTCTAATTGTATTACTTTATGATATAGTTAACAGAGTGTTGTTTTGTTATTGATTCTGTAGGCATACAAATACATTGTAAATGATACTCATATATTCAAACTTGAACTGCCAGCCAAAAATAAAGGGTGAGTTGTCTTACCTTATATATGTGTTTGTTCTTCACACATGAAGAGTAATGAATAAGTGAAAAACAAACTGAAGTCCGTGAGTGAATAGTCACTTTAATGCTTTAAACAGCATTTTGTGTACAGCTGTTTGTACATGAATCTGCGGTTAGGATAAAATCTTAACGAGACCAAGATATATTTCTTATTTGCACTTATTTTTTTTCTTGGCTAATGGGTGACTGAGTAATTTTTTATCTCCGCCAAGGTGAACGAAGTGAACATTGGAGGAGATTACGAGATTGGTCGTTCTGTGTGTCCGTCATTCTGTGTTTCTGTGTGTGTACATGATGACTAATAATAGCAATGACATCATTGCACCAACAGCGCAAGCAGCAAAGCCGGCTATTACATTTCCTTCCCTCCCTTGCAGCAAAGTGGCTCTTCCTTCTCCCTCCCATTTCCTTGTGTTTAAATCACTTCACTTGGTGGTGATATGCACTGTCACGAGCGCCTTCTAGTTTAATGCTTTATTTCAGTGGCATTTTAGGAACTGCTCATCTTATTTTCAGCTTAGATTGTTTGAAAGAAATCAGTACAAGTAATTTGAGCAAAGCTCATGAGATGCGCGTCAGCCTTAGCAGTTCCTGTTCACATTCCTATTCCTATTCTGTATTGCAGAATGGGCGTGAAGACGATGCCAGAATCCAAATGTCCCGAGCTGCTGGCCAACTACTGTGATATGCTGCTTCGGAAAACTGCACTCAGTAAAAAGTTGACGTCGGAAGAAGTGGAACGCAAGCTGCGTGACGTGGTGAGAAATTGCTATTACTGATCTGTTAATCAGTTACATATGTGTGGGTTGTAGTTCTTTCTTTAAATGGCTAACTAACCAAATTTTCATTAAAATGTAGGTGAGTTTCTGAAAAAAAGGTATATGTACAGCTATAAAAATTTTTGCGTATATTTCACCCATTTGCCGAGAAGCCCCCGTCGTATTCGGAGGTCACTTGATTCTGACTCGGCTGCAACACTCGTCCATGCCTTTGTGTCATCCCGCGTGGATTACTGCAATGCAATCTTCGTTGGGGCGCCGAAGAATGTAACAGACAAGCTACAACGAGTGCTGAACACGGCCGCACGCATTGTCAGTGGCACACGGAAATACGATCACGGTCTGACGGATCTCATGCACAATGAGCTTCACTGGCTTGATGTTCCGGATCGAGTCAAGTACAAGCTGAGTATGCTGATGTACCGATGCCAGCACAACCAAGCACCTCGGTACTTGATGGACCACTGCTCGCCAGTCTCTAACGTTATCTTTCGACAGCGTCTGCGTTCGGCCAGCAGTCACCAACTTTCCGTGCCACGTCATCGGCTTAGCACCTACGGCCGTCGCGCGTTTTCTGTTGCTGGACCAACTGTCTGGAACTCACTGCCTGATGACCTACGTGATCCGGAATGTTCTGAAAACATTTTCAGACAGTCGCTAAAAACGTTTTTGTTTTCACAGTACTAGTGTGTTCAGCACATTAGAGGTTTTGACAACAATGCGCTATATAAATTTACATTTGACATTATATACTAACTGGGCTTATATGTGGACCAGTTTATTTAACAATTTATTTTTACATTTTTTATTTTACATTTTTACGATGTTTACATTGAAAATTTTCCTGTGAATTTGTTATTGTAGTTTTAACAGTTTTAAGGTCTTTGTTACAATTATCAACTGTTTCAGTGACTGTGACTAATTGTGTGATGTATTGACATATTTTTTTAAAAGTCTGCCTATTGCATATTTTACCAGTTATGATGACTTTTCGTTGTTCAGATATGTGAAAATATACAAAGAGTCATGTATTTTTGCATAAATGATTTTGCATTATGTGTTGTAATTTATGCATGTGGGTTCCACACGTTTTAGCAAATATGTCAACAAATTCCACATCTTTATGCATATATTATGTACTGTGTGTGGATAATTAATTCACACTGTGTATGTGTGGTCAGCTGTTGGTGCTCAAGTATGTGCAGAACAAAGATGTGTTCATGCGCTACCACAAAGCTCACCTCACCCGCCGTCTTATTCTTGACTCATCCGCCGACAATGAGAAGGAGGAAAACATGGTCGAGTGGCTTCGGGTAACTGACAGCATTATTTGCCGTATAGCTCGTGCTGTTAATAAGGATGTGTGTGGCATCTTGCTGGGATCTCATCTCAGTGCTATAGAGCATCACCTGCCATATGAGTTAACCTGTTACCTGGCACAGGTGAACATGACCCATTTTCACCCAGAGGGTGTGTACAGCTTTTTATGGGAACCCATGTCAGAGATGCAAAGCATCCCCTGCCGTATGGGATTACTCAGTGCTACCTGCCACCGACACAGGTGAATGTGACACACCTTAGCTTCAACCACACAGACCGGTACTGGGATGGAAGGTTGAGTTGACCTTGGTTTTGGTTACATACCTAGATGTTTTACATATTTACAGACAGCCGCCCATCTGCGTGATAATTTGATAGCAACCCGATTAGGAGTCAGACCCACAACTTCTGAGTTGTTAGTCCTAACCCTGTCGTTATGCTACCAACCCAGCTGCAAGTAAGCTGGTACGTGATTTTCTTACCTCAGAGGGATGGAAGGCTGAGTTGATGACAGGTAGCTTTTGTAATTTATGTCTGTTTTGCATTGCATTTTGTGATTGTGTGTGGTGGAACAGGATGTTGGAATGCCGGCTGACTATGTGAATAAGCTGGCTCGCATGTTCCAAGACATCAAAGTCAGTGAAGACTTGAACCAGGAATTCAAAGAAGCTCATCGGAATAACAACGAAGGACTGGCTGGTCAGTGATGACATTTTGTGTTTCCCATTTGCTTGACTTTATGCATTGGTTTTGACTTAGTTAAGGCGCAAAATGGCCTCTTGTTTTTCTGATGCGCCATCACGAAACTATTCGCTCACTCACGCTCGTTTTGTACGTTGTGCTACGTGTGCTTTTAGCTTTAAGTTAAATGTAATGCACTGATAAATAATTATATAATAATCTCACTTTTCGTTTTTTAGATGCCTCTGGTGGATATTTGCATTTGTGCAAGAGTGAGATTTTGCATGATATTTGTGAATAAATTACTCAATTAGTTAATTATCTTTTTTTAACTTGTATGCATTAATCCAGTTGTTGGCTGCTAGATGCAATAAACCAATTATTATCGTAACCTTTTGAGTTTCAAATGGTGTCTGATAATGTCTGCTAAAGTTCATTTCAGCAATCAGGTGATTGTTGATGCGATTATTATATTTCCTATCATCATGGTTAATGTGTCTTTACACTACCATGTGAAATACTAAATGTAACAAAAATTTACATAAATGAAAAAAAACACTTTAGACCAACATTGTGATGAATAATTCATATGACACTAGACACTAGACCCACACAGTTTAGTGTCATACACACCATTCACTGCAGTGTTGGTCTGAAGTGTTTTCTTTCAATTTTACCATTTGAAATGTTTGTTATTATTGATAACAATGCATATTTCATTGATATTTCACAAGGTCGTGTAGAGACACATTTATGGTGTGGTGGGATATGTAATAAGCACGTTATTGGAAATTGTTCGCAAAGTGTACCAGTGAAAAAATTTTGAAAATTGATCAATAATTGGCGAACATATGGACAAAAGTAAAGTGCCACGTTTTTTGGCCCACCCTGTATGTTAAGACTGTGTAGCACATTAATTATGTGCCGTGCAGATTCCATCAACATAAAAATATTAAACGCCGGTGCGTGGGCTCGGTCCAGTGACCGAGTGACAGTCACTTTGCCAATGGAGCTGGAGGACTACATACCACAAGTTGAAGAGTTCTACCGGCAGAAGCACAATGGACGGAAGCTTCAGTGGCATCACCTCATGTCTAACGGCATTGTAAGATTTGTCACTCACTGCCGAAGAAATGGTAGCAGTTACTCTAATCCAGCTGATTACACTCAGCATCAAAATATGACAACACTTTGTCTTTGCTCGTGCTTAGGCACATTGTAACATTTTGGCACAGTTGGTGCTACAGCATGAGTAGTCTGTCAGCTGTGCAGTTTTATTTGCAAATCGCCGACATTTTTGGGCTTATTTTATTGCGACACAAATGTGACATTTGGTAGTGGTTGTGCGATTCTGATGAAATTCTCAAGTCTGTTGAAATGCTGCACTGCCATAAGAAGTATGTAATTTATAAGTATATAAGAAAATTTACGGAAATGCAGATTTAAAAAGTTAGTTACAGTGTTAATGTTCCTGCCATGGTCTCATGCCCAATGAAGTGGTCTAGTTACTGCTTAAACTGTTGGTAGCTGTTTCATATTGACTTAAGACCAGCTTCAGGTCAGCAGCCAGGTAAAATGCACCATAATTTGTAATAATGAAATGTCAACTAAGTTTTGTGGTGGTTGTCGTTTAGGTGTATGAATTTTTATGCACTAGCTTTCCTTGTTCTATCTAATGTGGTTATTATGCAGCCTTACTAATGCTAAATTAGATATGATGCACTGATAAATAGTTATATAATATAGTTGTTAGTTTTTTGGATGGATGTTTTGTGCAAGAATGACATAATGGCCATTGTCTCTGTCTGTCTGTCAGTCCTGTTAGAAGGATCAAAATTGGTGTAAAAGTTTCCCAGATCAGGAGTAACAGTTGTACCAATTTTGTCGCAGAAAGTGAAATGTTAAGGCAGTGTTTTTCAACCTTTTTGCTGCCGCAGAACCCTACAAAAAGATGGCGATTACTTACGGAACCCCATGCACGCAATGATTCATTAGTCTAGCAGCATAGGCGAAGTGGAGATAATGAGGCAAAGCTCCCATAAGCTGATTATAAAGCAGCAGGCAAAAAATTGTTTAATTTCACAGAATTAGATAATATTTACCAATTTTATTTCAACTGTAGACAAAAGTACGTTATTGTATTTAAACATACACACCCTACAAGGCAGTCGCCAACAGCCGTTTAGCCCCCTTCTTCCACATATCGAAAAAAAATCATCATTGGATCTTTCGCGTTTTACGTACATGGATGGACGCCCTCGGGCCGCACAGGGATCTGGATCCTCCAGCCAGCTGTGCTGCTGCATGCATGAGGATTTTTGCTTCTTTCAAGCAGAATTTTTCAAGAATTAAAATTAAACAGTCAATAGAAATAACACTAATACATTATAGTGTACAATGCAAATATGCTGCAAGGTTAACAAAAAGAAAAATATTCAACGCTGCGCAAACGTTTGTGGCTAGACGCGCTAATATTGAACTAAAAAATTAGTGTCTAGTTCTTCTATGGCTTGGTTTGAAGTGATTTTGCACGTTAAATTATTCTTATTTTTTACTGAGCAGCCACGGAACCCTTGGAAGATGCTCGCAGAACTATTGGGTTCCACGGAACTCCGGTTGAAAATTACTGTGTTAGGGGTTAGTGTTATTGTTGCATATGTCTAGGTAAGTGGCTGCTTAACATGCACTAGTTAGAGTTATTTGTCTAATTGCAGTTAATTTTTGAAGCATTTACGGTTTGCTGATGAACTGTGTTGATGTGATGTGCAGATAACATTTGCGAATGACGTCGGGAAGTTTGACTTGGAAGTAACAACATTTCAGATGGCAGTTCTGTTTGCATGGAACCAGCGGCCAAAGGATCATATCAGCTATGAAAGCCTGCAGCTGGCGACCGAACTTCCCGATACGGAGCTTAGGAAAACTCTCTTTGTAAGACATTTTCATCTGATCAGTCAGCATCGTACATGCTGTATTCATTGCGGATAGCAGTTTACATATTGCAACTATTGACATTAAGTAACAAAGTGAACTAGGGTAAAGCAGTGTTTGTGACATCGGTATTAGAGTCATCATCGCAGTGTTTATTCCGGCTTTTCTTTTTGTCTGCCACTCAGTACACAATAACTGTTGATGTTGTCAGTTGGCATCTGTAAGTAAGTAAATGCAACTGTCGTAGTAACATAACACATTTTAGTTAAGTCTTATATTTAGCTGAAAAATAGAGTTCGGTAGTGTGCGAGAATGTGCAGTTTCTTTATAGTTCGTTATTTTTAGTCCCACGCTGAAGATACACCTGAACATATCGTAACATAAGCAGCTGACAGCTGATGAATGATGTAGATAATGTGAGCTTTTTAGCTTCAGTTTTGACGCAGTGTTGAATGCCTTAATCTGAAGAACTGTATCTTTCAGTGCGTAGTATATACGTGTGTATGTATGTATGCACTGTATGATCATTTCACACATGCTTTTTATATTAATTCCAAAAAATGCAACATATGTCAGCTTCCATTTCACCAAACTGCTTTCCACAGACCATATTTTGTGCCGTTTTCTAAAAAAAAGTTTGAATATCCATATTATTGATTCACTGTCAGTGACTGACTGGTGTATTTGCTGTTAGGTGACCTTTTAACCATTCACTGTTCAATTCTAATCATTGTATTATTTTTTCTTGATAGTTGATGATTTGCATTTGGAGACACATTTTCATCGTATTGTTGACATTTGTGCTGCGGTGAACATTGCAGAGTCTTATAGCATTTCCGAAGCTGAAGCGGCAAGTGTTATTGTGTGACCCCGAGGCAAAGCAACCGAAAGACTTCACTGACAACACCATGTTCTGGGTCAACCAGGAGTTTGGCATTATGTGAGTCGAAAAGTTTGATACTTTTTGCTGTGCATTTTTGAATATTTTTGAAGTGTTTACACTTCAAATAACTGTTTGTTAGATGTGCATAGGTATGAAAATATGGTTGACTAAGTTGAACTGTATCTGAATTTGATGTTTTTAGAACTCATTGACCTTGTGTATTTAGTACCATAGGATGAAACTCGAAGAAACCCACTGGTTTATAGGTATCTGCCCAGGTGTTACAACCCTGCCTATCTGAAAATGCTCCATGTTTATAGCCATTTTTATGCGCGAAAGCAGCTACTGCTTAGTGCATCTTAGCCATCGCTATTCTGTCCATCTGTGTGTCCGTCACACAGGTGGATCAGTCAAAAACGGTGCAAGCTAGAATCGCCAAATCTTCACTGTCTGCTGCCCAGAAGACTCTAGTTTCAGGAACCGTATAGCTTTTCCATAAATTCAAAAGGGGTCATCCCGAACGAGAGTGCTAAATGAGAAGGGGGTAAGAAAAATGTGCAGTTTTTGGCCAATAAGTCGCTGTATCTCAGAAACGGTGCGAGATAGGATCTAGGTTACTATTAATCATTAATAGGAAGTCATACACGGGCTTTCGATCGCCACCCAGAGCAATGACCTTGGATGACCTTGAACGGCAAAATAGGGATTTTTATGGATTTTTTGGCGATTTTGGGCTGCGACACAACTCCATAGCGTTCGCCACACAACTAACTCGTTATGCGCACACTCCTAGAATGAACTGTGACTAAGTGGCTGGAGATAGACTGACAGTTTGCAAATAGGAACAGGCTTTCGCACGTCTCGTGAGCATTAGCTCAAATTTCTTGTTATATATACTTCGTAAGGCAGTGTGGCCGAGTGTGTGAATGTGTTGGGATTGTGCACTGCAGTAAGAATGGCAAGCTGCAAAAGCGTGGTAAGATGAATCTGATCGGCCGACTGCAGTTGTCAACGGAGCGTAGTAAGGAGGAGGACAATGAAGGCATTGTTCAGCTGCGCATACTACGTGTGCAGGTGTGCCGAGTTTAGTGCATGTTGTTGATCACTTTGTAACTGAATGCTTTTGGTACTTATATAGAGTGGCTTAGTGGTGTGGGGCTAATGTGTCGCACTAGTGTTGGGACGGCAATGGCAGTATATATTGGTGAGGTCTGGCCTACCGCCCATGTAACTGAGCTGTGGCTCATTGTCGGTTCAGGGCCTTGAAGCGAATATGAGCATGCATTTCTTTACTAAATCACTTTCAGTTAGGTACACTGGCACAGTACATTAGTGACGGTGTATTGTAGAATGGGCATGAAGACAATGCCAGACACAGAGCTGTGAGAGAGTTCTGTTGACTGTGGGAGTTATCTTTTACTTAAGTGGAACTTACATACAGTCGGCACTGTAATGTTTAAATAACCCAATTTAAATCATTTCAAATGAAAAATCATTAAAAGTATGTTTTAAACAATTGGAATGGTATGTCTGTTGATTCTGGTGGTGCACAGAAGCAAACCTGCCTGTGGCTCACGCCTGTTGACGCCCACCCAGCACTGTTCTGCATTCATCAAATGAACTTGCTAGTTGCAGTGGCAGTGCCATGATGACTGCACCATGAAAATTGCTGTGGTTGTTACTTTTTTAGGTGGCATCATTACAAGCAGTTCTGACTATTGCTACACGTTTCTCTGTAGTGTGGTCTGTTTCTCATCTGTCTGTCTTTTTGTCACAATTGTGCACTCTGCTTAAACCATTCAGTGGATTGACAAACAGGGGTCCAATTGGGGTCCAGCCTGTAGCTAAAACATGCAGTTGCTTTTGACTTTTTGACTTACAAAAGCATATGATGTATGATTCACCAAGTGGCAGTTTCGGTAATCAATTCTGCTTCTAACCAAATTACTCTGGTTCTGTTATTACTGCTGTTACTGCTAGAGTTTTGATGAGTCGGTGTTACGGTTGACCGCAGGAGGCCATTGTGAAGATCCTCAAGATGCGCAAGAGAATCAGCAATGCCGCGTTGCAGACCGAGCTCGTCGAGATTCTCAAGAACATGTTTCTACCATCGAAGAAGATGATCAAAGAGCAGATCGAGTGGCTGATTGAGCATCGATATATGCGGCGTGATGAGGACAATATCAACCAGTTCATCTACATGGCGTAATAGTGCTGCCATTGTCCGACCACAATGAGCACATAATTGTAACTTTCTCCCATCCCTGCCTACCGCCATTTGTATCTTTCATAATACCCTGTTCATATTGTACTCTTCATTTTAGCTTTCATGTCGCTGTGGTGCAGATGGTGGTCCTCTCTTTGATGTACTTCTTTTCGTTTGTAATATTCAGAGTTTTAATTACCGATAAATGCAAAGCCATGTAACAGCTGGTTCTGATGAACAGAAAAGTGCCGCGTTAACTGATGAATGCGTACTTTGCTTTGCTTATCTGCGCTGACTTCATAATAATCCCCTATTCCACGTTGATGCTGATTAAGATGGTGATTGAAAATGTCAGTGGATCTGTGTGTCTCTGTGACTAATGGCAACTTACTGGTCTTAAAGATTGGCAGATATTTTAGCACAACAAGGTTCTCCTTATAGGTGTGCATTATCTTCGTTTTAGTCTGTGAGCGTGATAGATGACCAGATGTTTGTGTTCTTGTTTGAATAAATGCGTTTTTTGAACTGGAGTTTGACTTAGAAATACTGGACCGAGACAGAAAAGCAGTTCGTAACCATGATGATGTGCACTTAGAGCAATTTGCCTGTTACAGAATAATTGTGTAAAATTGTGAAATAATTGTAAGTTCGGTCTTTACCACAGAAGCTGAAAGCCATTGCACATCACAAATCTGACGATGAGATGACATTTACCTTACATGAGCATTCACTTAATAGCTGATACAGTAAGTTGCATGCTATGTGCCATTTAAAGCTACAATACAGTGTACATACCAAACATCGTGTGATGTTCAGCATCAACTCTGATATTTTACATTTGGAACCTTTATCGGTCAGATTTATAGATCATCAGGACGTGAGATGTGATGCATTAGGATGTTTTTGTATCAAGTTTGAGTTTGTTTGCTCATTGTACCCACTGCTGGATCTATCTGGTTGATCTATCTGGTCTTTGCTTTTACAGCTGTCTCCCTTAACGTCTCCATCTTTGAATGCAGATAGTTTCGTTGTACTGTTCTCTTCATGCATGGCTTACATGCCACTGACCAGGCAAACAAATAGCTGTGTGAAATGATACGACAGTGAGTGTGCTTAGTCCAGTGCAGTTCAGTTTGTGAAAATGTCTGTTTGCTCATTCTCGCAGCAAAGGCTATCACAAATGTGCTATTGAAACGCCATAATATCCCCTTCTTAGGGACCAACTTAATTCACGATTTCACGACCGTGACATTTTCCGTGAAATTGACCTCCTTCCGTGAAAAATGCTGATTTTCGTGAAATCCGTAATTTTTCGTGAATTTTAGCACTTTTAGTTTAGTTTATGACAATTCCAGAGTTTTATCAGCAGCTTTTGTACGGATGTTGCTGTTTGCCACGTGTCGCAGTTTTGCACTAAGTAGTTGACATTGACTGTCTTGAGTCTTGACTTAGTGTAGTAAATATTCGTTGTTCTGAAATTTCTTCGTTTGCATTAGCACAGCTCCTTGAAATAACGTCTATATGGCCCATGAATTTCCAAAACTCTTTCCGTGAATTTTCCATGAAATTTGACACATTTTTAAAATTCTGCCGTGAAATCATGCATTTTTTCCTGTGAATTCGGTTGGTCCCTACCCCTTCTGAATAGCTGACTGCAGATACGTGAATGTGATGAGGATAAGTTTAGAATGACTGTGAGTTCGGGGCTGCACGTGGCTAAAATTTTGCAGAATACTGAGTGAGTGTGTAGGGTTTAATGTCCCACCCGACACAGTATAGGTCATTTCGGGGATGGCCTTTCCAGGCAAAATGCACATCACAGGCTGAATGGTAGTTCAAGCCCTGTGTTAGCGCTGAGTTTTCTTTCTTATAGAAAAGACAAAAATTTGACCTCTCACAGAATCAAAACCCCTGACCCGATTGAGATAAAATTTGGCATGGTTGATTACATTGGCGAGATGGCCCTCACTGCAAAAGTTCAGGCAAATCTGCATAACGGGGTCTTCTCTGCAAGTAGATGAAATATACGCAAATTTTTTAGTTATATATACTTTTTTCTTCAACGCACCTACAGGTCAAACCCCTTAAGGGATTTTTATGCACGATAGCTCCAACGACGTGGCCTCACGCAAGGTGCAAACCTTTTTGGGTTAAAAAATTAAAATTTAATATTTAACATATTTATTACAAAAATTTTTTAAAAATACAATGGCACCTATGGGGAAAATTAAACAAGTCTTTAAACAGTCATATCTCCGGCTGTGTATAAGAGAGAGTCGTAATTTTTGGTTCTAGGGTATGGTTTTCAGGGCCAGCTAATCTAAAGGCGTTATTGAAATTTACACCGACCCCTCCCTGGTTGCCATAGCAACGAAATTTGGGACAAAATGGGCTATAACTCGGCTACTGTAATAGATATCTGCATAATCTTTGCATCTACAGGGGTGTGTTGGGGGTTGGGCTATCGAATGCTGCCAGCCAAATTTTACCCCATTTCACCCTCGTTGCCATGGCAATGAAATTTGGGACAAAATGGGCTATAACTCGGTTTCTGCTAGAGATGTTTGCGAGATCTTTGCATCTATAGGGGGGTTTTCGGGGTTGGGCCATCGAATACTGCCAACAAAATTTTACCCCGACCAACCCTTGTTGCTATGGCAATAAAATTTGAGACAAAAGGGCTATAATTCGGATTCTGTAAGAGATATCTCCAATATTTTTGCATCTAATGGGAGGTTTTAGGGGATGGGCTATTGAATGAGGCCAATCTAATTCCACCACAACCGACCCTTGTTGCCATATGAATGTCATGTGACCCCAAATAGTCAAAGATTGTGATTGTAAAATGTCTATGGCCAGATATCTTCGTAACTGATCAACTGTAGGAAAATGTTATTTTACTAATAAAACAGCAAATATGAATGTACAAAACATAAGTTTTTACACTTGTTAAAGGCAACATTTAAGGACTTGCACATCGAAAGCAGCAAAAATTACAAAAGGTGATATTATTCAGCAGCACATTGATACACAGTTAGTGTGATGCGGGCAATATCACCTTTTGTAATTTTTGCTGTTTTCAATGTGCAAGTCCTTGAACGTTGCCGTTAACAAGTGTATAAATTATGTTTCGTCCATTTATACGCACACAACAGAGATGGTTTATGATTAATTACTTTGATGTAGAGCTGTCAAAGTGTTAATTTTTTAACGCACTGCGTTAATTTTTTTTAATGCATTAATTAATGCATTATTAACGCACCTAGGCCCGTCGTGAGGGAGAGTAGGGGGGGAGTA
>Ga0209367_1003446_pt1 | contig 21505 bp, 10 predicted proteins | sample WorMetLIZISLAND2_FD_187412 | JGI IMG/M metagenome (GOLD analysis project Ga0209367, IMG submission 187412) | Marine gutless worms symbiont microbial communities from Max Planck institute for Marine Microbiology, Germany - Olavius geniculatus... ...
GTTTGATATGGGCAGAATAACAAAGGATGATCGCTGTTTGGTCATGGGCTTACGAACTGAGAACTGTTTTGCTAGGTAATGTGGTCACACAATAAAGGTGCGGTGGGTGGAAGAATTTCACGTTTACGCGCCATAAATTTCTGCTTGTAACAGTGAAAGAATGGTTAAAATCGGTGCTGAATTACCGAAGTTATCCCAAAATAAAACTGGGTATCCGTTTTTTTGGACCACCCTGTAGGAAGGCCTGGAAGGGGCATGGTTGCCACGTAAGCTTCCTCCCCAAACTAAACAACATACTGCACTGTGAATCGTGGAATTCTGGCTACACTCCCTGAAAATTGATCTCAAGTGAACAATTCAACAGACTCTGGAAATATCATATCATTAATCGTTCTGAGTTTGGTAACGCTTCTCGCCCGTAATTGTACTGTTCCGGTGACATATTTCCCGCGGCCCCACCAGACCCTTCACTTTACGTGAAAACTGATTCTTTGGGCACGGCCACTTTCGTTCAATCAATCGATCAGCGAATTAAAACATTTTGTAGCAGCCGAAGTAGTATGCTGCTGCTAGAAACAATGATTGGTGTGTGTTAGCAAAATATTTCAGACTAGGTCTAATGACGTTATTGCTGAATGTATAAATATGTTCAATTGTTTACCTGTAGCTGATGCAATTTCTAGAAGTAAAAGAAATTTTTTATCACGGTTCAGCCTGTGTAATAACTTTTTATGTAATCTCTGCTGTCTTGCTGCATCAATTGAGTTCTGACTATGGACATTATATTAGGCTACATTTTAGTTAAGTCTTAGTTAAATTCTAGTTAAGTTTTATTATTTTCTTTGTTTATTTCTTGTTTATTTCCTGTCTACCGAATACGGTGAATAAAGATGTGTGTGTGTGTTAGACTACTGTCTGAAGTGATATAAGCAAGCCTAAATTGAACGTGTACACTCTAAACAGTGGTTTAACCGACAGTTATTCCACGCTGGCCGAAGGTCGGTGGTGTAGTCTACGCAGTAGTTCGATTAGTCACGCTTGACTGCATCCATGAAGTTATCAACCCGTTATACCACTACAGGCTATAGAGATAGCCAGTACGGGTGCGACCGTGGAATAAGTTAGCTAAGTCAGTGTCTAAGACAAAATCAAAAAAATAACTTCATGACGAGATTGCGTTTTTACTCGGCAAATCATACTAACGGGACGGTAACGACGAAACGAAACTTCACAACTCAGCGCACCACTAAACGAAACAGTTAGTTACTGAGATCGAAACTCGAAAGGCGCATGACCGAAACAGCTATATGTCATTTTCACGAGCGGGCGCTAATCAATGCTCTAGCTCTGTATTACGACTTTAATCTTGCGTTGTCTGCCTAACCCTACACGCCAGTTGAGCTCAGGATTATGCACCTTCGGTAGAGCGGGGCAAAGTTTATACGAAAAAACACGACGCCGAACGTCCAATCGACTAATTGATTGGCCTATCTAAATTTTAGCGTATTCCACTGATAATTTGCTACCATTTTGCTAAATAAAGATGTATATGTTACAGTAGTTCTTAGCGCTTTTTGAAGTCCTGCCAAATAGACGCTATTTCATAATTTTGTTTTGTGTTATCCTACAGCCACAAGCAGATAAAATGACGTTTACCACGACACAAACACTGGGGGCTATTTTCGATTTATAACATATTTCATCTGTAAAATAATGTCGTTCTACGGTTGGCAAACACCCTCTATTTTGATCCTTTTTAAAACGAAGTAAGCACTTGAAACATGCAGTTGGCAGTTGGGTCCAATTCCACGTTCCTTACCACGACACCACTGCATTATGCGTTTTACGGCGTCGGTAGCCTACGTGACTACGCTCGCTTACGCGTCAATTAACCAATGACCAATGGGCTCGTCCCGCTTGCCCGTTGGTTAGTTCGTCAAACACTAATACCCCGTTTACACGATCCAGCAAACGTCCAGCGAACTTCTAGCAAATGTATTCAAAATACACGAGCTAATTGCTCGACGTTTGCTGGATGTTTGCTGGATCGTGTAAACGGAGTATAAACCGTGTAAGTTGAGTGTAGTGTCGAACGATCCTGTAAGTCCGGTGATAGGCTAATCGCGTATATACAATCGACAAGCGCTCTGAAGCGAGTAAATTAAACGCGATCAACCGGTGCTCTAAGAACTGTCTCTGATAGTATGTACAGTCGTAGTAACGTATAGAGATAGAACATCCAATTTACCAGCATGAATGACCGCGTCTCCCGTGGAGAAACCGAGGCCTATCCATTGCGTGTCAACCGACCGGCAAATTGATCGGCGACAGCAATTCAACGACTTGTAGGCTAACATGTCCATGAGAAGGCTTCTCTGTATATAGAGCTGAGTGTCTTTTTCAATCACAAATTCTCCAGCGAGCAATGTTTACACGACGCTTGATAACGCCATTGCTGACTTGCATCACATGTATTATATTTTTGGAAGAATATGTAGGCCAGGGTAAAATATATTTTATCCATTAATGGTCAAATTATTTTATATCTACCGTTAAATTACGTGTCCCATATATGGGATCGTATAGGCATAAATGGGTTAACAAGGCCATTTTATCCAATGGAGCCTATGAGCCCGGGCCCAAAACCTCCAAGTTTCAAAAGGCTCCAGACTAATTCTGGTTAATCCTGGTGCTGTCTTAATAACACTCTTGGTTATTGCAACGATTGAGGATGATGACCACACTGACGAGACGGATTTCTTTGAGTCTTCGTGTTGTGACTGTGCAATCCGATACCGGCGGCACAGGGACGACTGAAGACAAGACATGCAAAGTCAAAACTGCAAAGTTATGTATAATAAATTTTTCGATTTTCGAGTGCTTCTTCTAACCAATGATAACTCTGATCTAAACATAACAACACTGTGGAATTTTTTACCGACACAGCTGAATATTGAAATAAAACAGTTCAACTTCTAAGTGCAAAAATATGCCGTGTTTAACTTCCCCAAAACGCCTAATTATGCGCCAACAATTTCTCGTAACTATTCAGACATCAATAAATGTTATTTTTTGTCACGCTTGACTAAGCAAGCTCAATACGAAGTACGGTCACACGTCAATGGCAGTAAGCTATCGGTATTTTAAATATTTTATTGACGAGCCAAACGAGCGACTAACCGATCGATTTCGCGCATGCGCGTGTATGCGGGGCGTTATTACTTCTTCCGGCATAGATTTTCTGTCTCAGCCGGCCTTTTGTGAGGCTATATACTGACAGGTGGGCGAATGTCAAAAAGCGATCCACCACGCCAAACTTTCAACAGTCGGTAACCGACCACAGGGCTTTTACGGTTGCTGGAACACTCTGCCGGAAAAAATAACAACATCTCAGGCACTCTCAGCGTTCTGCCAACGTCTTAGAGTCAACTGGTTCTCTAGAAAATCATAACAGAACATCATCATTAGCTAAATCAACATTAGTCCACGTTTACACTCGTACTGCCTACGTCTACACCATACTGTCTGCAGTGGTATATCGTGTAAATAACCCACCAGTGCAGTCAAGAGTGACCAAATAAACAACAGTGTAGGGGACACGATCGACTGTCGGCCAGCGTGAAATAAATGTATAATAAGTTCGTTTAACATTTACTTATCCAACTCCAGACTGCAGTTTAAACATAGGCCTACCGTGTGTTTTACTATCGACCTCGACGTAGCTCTGCTATTACGGCAACTCTGGATAAATTGACTGATCATCGCGCATGCTTGAACGGCGCTGAAAAGTCGAAATTCCCGAGCGCCGCGCATGTGCAGTGTTGATTTTGCCGACATAAAAGTGCGCCGGGCGGCGACAAACATTTAGGTGCCCAGTTTACACGATGAAGCTGACTCTACAAGTGCTCGTTGAGCGTTTATCAAACGCACATCAGGGTAGCTCGATGTGCGCTTGATGTACGCTTGACGAGTGCTTAACGAATGTTTGTCGAGCCAGCTTCATAATGTGAACGTGGCAGCAAAGAAGACTAATGGCAGTGGCGTTGTGCCCCTCCCCAACTTTTTCTCAAAATTTTATGCAAAAATAAACCTAATGGATTTTTTTGCAAAATTTTTACTTGTTTTAAAATGGATTCAGTCAATAGGGAGGCAGCCGCCCCACACGCCCCCCTTTCCTTGAATCCGCCACTGCCTCAAGGTGATCGCTTTTTCCCCTCGACCAAAATTAGTCGCTGGCCTTCGAACATAGGCCTAGGCAGCATGGTCGGCTTTCCCGAGCGAGAGCTGGGCTTTTTGTGTTTGACTGACATTTTCGGCGATGACGCCTATGATAATCAAATTAATAAAGCATAAAAATACTCACCGATTATGCAGCAGAAAGTAGTCCCGGTCGTGTTCAATGCAGGTGCCCTTGGTAGTGAAATGTCGGTCGCGGATGATGATGACACCGAGTCCGCTCTGAAAATAGCGCCCTCGCCATTCGCTGGGAAACCTGCACCGACGACCTGGGACAAAACAACAGATAGGCAAAATATACGTCTTTATTTCGCCAAAAAATAGCAATGAAAAACTAACTTAATTAAGCCATCACACGTTTAAATACGCCAGCACATACACTATAAGCTACAATTAAGTAAGTAAGTAAGTAAGTAATCCTCTATTGCACAAGTTCAATTTGAGTAACAAAAAATATAACATAACAATCATAATCAACGACTGATTTTTAAACGAAATGATTCTGAAATTACACGTCGTCACGTCATTTTTATCGCGACGCCCGTCATACTACGTTTACACGATCAAGTTGACCAATGGCAAGCAGAGCTGGTTAGCTGACGCGTACGTGAGCGTAGTTACGTAGGCCACCGACGTTGTTAGACGGTGCTTCCTGTAATGTATTACTGCCTGCCCATTGGTCAGTTCGTCAGAAACCAAACCATATCAGTTCAGTTCAGCTCAGTTACGTCGCTCCGTACGTGCCGTAAGACGCGGCAGCTAGTCACGGCTGAGCGCTGATGGGTAGCTATCAGCCAAGCCGCGACCGACAGCTTGGAGACACGACGGCATAGCTTCCGCACTGCAGTCGGGTCAGGGTTTCCAATTTAGCGCTATTGCCACATCGTCGTCATCAGACAGTATGGGCTAAATAAAACGAACGTTATTTCTAAGTCCACGTCAGTAAAGTCTCAAATGAGTAGGTTCGGATATGAGTGACGAAACAGGAAAGTCTTGAGACGCTACCCGCCAAGGACCGACGACAATCGGCATGGGCTGGTTGTGGTAGGATTTCTGATTTTCCAATTTCCAGACAGTGGCGGATTTAGAAATATGAACAAGTAATTCAAGCAGAGCTCACGTGACGCGCGACAGCATCGGTGCTGCCACCAGGGCAATCATGGGCTGGTTGTGGTGGGATTTCAATTTAGCGCCACGCCAATCCACGCCAAGCGCCACTGGGCTCAGCGCCCCCGTGCGGTCGAGCGGCGCACCACCGATAACGTAACGATACTTACGGAGATGCGTGCGAGACGTTTAACGCTCCAAGTGCGGCACCAACCAACTTGGTTGTGGGAGCGATTTCCCCACAAACTGCAATTCTGACTCGATTCCACCCCCAAATTTCCCCTTTCAATGGGGTGACCTCGTTTAATAGGGAGCTTGCAGCGCACACGCTGAGGTGACTTATTTGGGCAGAGCCCCCGAGCAAATATATACATCTTTATTCATCGAAGAAACGATAGATTAATACTTACGCACATACATGCAATGAACAACAAGAAAAGAAAAATAAATAAATAAACACACATGCGTAATAATAATAGAACTAACAATAACCACTATTTGACACTGGTGCCATAATCTACAAAGCTGCCCCCGCAGGTGGCATATTTAACATCAAACGTCTTAAGGCGATTAGATCACAGTGTACTTGGTAATTTAAAATCAAATGTGAGGAGAAGAAAACAGACAGTGCATGGCGGATTTAGAAATGCGAAAAACGTTCTCCTCCCCGGTTTACAATGTTGTACATATTTTACGCCTAGCTGACTTTCATTGCTTTATGATTATTTTTGTCTTCATACCACTTTGTTTTCACTTTCAGTCTTTCAGAGAGGGGGAGGCGCAAAGTCACCCTAAATTTTCCAGTGCAGAAAATTCAAAAGGAAGGAACGACGCGAGCGGATAGCTAAGCCACAAGTAAAAAAAAATAAATTTTTGCTTGTCCACTGTATACTAACCCCGCAGGGTGGCGCTGATCTCCGTTTCCTTAAATTAGCCTTCAACCAAACACCAGTTTACACTGCGATGTGACTACAGATACGCGGCTGGTGCATGGCGTGGTGTGTCTGCTTAGCTGAGCACTGCATTGCAAATCGACGCTTATTTTACGTGCGAGGCGACGCGACGCTGCAGGGTAAGACGCGCGACGTTTAGCTGGCCTCGTGCCTATAGAATGGGTCTTCGGCGTTCCTATACTGTACGGCACTGGTAGGCAATCGCTATACTGATCGGCAGCAAGCACTGACGTAAATAATTGTCTGTCTGCGGGACCGCTGCCATCGCACGTGACCCGGTTCTCTGATCACATCGTTACGTCATCGAGGCCGATCGAAGAAATAACGAATGAGAAAAAGTCGATAAAAACAAGCGTCTCCAAACCAGTCGAACGAATGGTATAGGTCTGAGCCTACAAGACATTCAACGATCAGAGTTATAGCAAAGGGTGGCGAGAGGTATTAACCAAACAATAATAACTAACTTTTACTAAAGATTGAATTATAGTTTAATTAAGGTTAGTTAGTCTGATTGCTACTACTTGGCAAATAAAGATATCGGGCAAGGTTAAAGGTTCTATCTCTCTCACTGCCTATCTGAACAATAGAAGACACAGTCAACAGCAAACAAGAGAAAGAAAAAATGTTGACGACAGATGAATCGAAAGTAACGAATATCGCCGTAAACCGAAACTGCGATGTTCAGCCCATCACTATATCGACGGCAGAAGATCTGAGAACTGAAGGATAAGAAGAAGAAGGATGGGTCGTGTATGGGGTGAAGGGTCAGGCCGTATGTCATGAATGAAGCCATTGCTCTGGTCACGTGCTGACACGGTCTTTGAACATTATTGAGATGCGCAATCAATTGGCCACTCTCCTCCCATAGTGCTGCGCGGAATATGAAATACTCAGCCTCGATACTTTTTCACGGTCAAGATTTTGTGTGCCGGAATAAAAGAGTCAACATTAATATTCTATAAGTCCGTGTTATATACATAAGCATACGTTTCATCACAGTCCAAAGTACACTATGCGAGTGTAACGAGCACTTAATGCACTCAGGAGTGGGACCGTGACGCAGCGTGCTTATTTCATGTCCGTGATCGACCGTGTGTTCTGCGTGGGACGTGCGTGCGCGTGATAAACAGACGTGAGACGAGTTTCAATCGTCACGCTTTACTGGAGAGATATTACGGGGGCTTATAACACTACAAACACTGCGGTGAAATATAGAAAGACGACGAAGGACACGAAATAAGAAATACGGTGCTGCTATGCTATGGTCACCATCACTCTGCGTGTGGAAAAAGGGCCGAAGGCGAATATGATCAAACGTGATGGGACTACCAAGTCGCTGCAGATGTCTGCCCGCCGGCCGCTTCGGTCCCATCCGTCAGTTAGTTACATCGCCGAGTGCATAACGATGTTTAGATGGCGCTGCCGACACGACAAACCACTGACCGACGTCATCGCTTACGTCAGTTCCTGGGGGCACCCATCTCACCTTTCCCCTCCCTTCACCGGCGGTGGCGGCCTACATCCAACACTGATAGGGTTTGGGTTCAGGAAAAGACTTACAATCTCCCCAGCCTACTAGAGGTACTGGGGAAGCTTACGAGCCCCAGCTTCAAAAATTTTGGCACATTCTTAGCATCAAAGAACGAAACGACTTTTCTGACGCTAAAAAATAGAGTAGCTCTCATTAATTCCTCTACACATTTTGGGGGCAGTTACTGGTGTCCCCAGCCCAAAAAGTCTGAGGGGGTATGTTTGCTTGTTCTTAATCGGTGGCCTCTAGTTACTTCGCAAGCAGCGGCGTCGTGGATTGAAGTTGGCAGCAAAAAGTTACAGACAGCTGCAAACTATGGGTGCTTAAAGTTTCAACTTTCGGCCTAATATCAAGCCCCAAGTTTTGTATTTTTACAAAAAACTAACAAGGTAAAATTTACGGAGGTCGGCCCCTGTTCCCTGCTACAACACCACTGCCCCCTTCCCCTACCCCCAAAAATTAAGTCCGCATTGATCGCATGTTTTTGCGGATCGCCCATCCCACGAAATACTGCTAGCAAAAACTGCTGACCGCACGTCCGTCAGATTACCGCGTGATTGAATAGCAGCACATCAGTCCCAGTCTCTGCAGCGGAGGTGTGCGGATCGGCATAATTTCAGTCCACCCCGGAATTTTATGCTATCCTAATCCTATCATCAACTGCACCTATATTTTTCAGGTTTAAATAAAAATTTTATGAACGTATATTTTTTTACAAAAAGACAACAACTGAAAAACAAAAAAAATATTTTCATGCACTGATAGAACATTGCCTCCTCGGCGTGGATCGAAACGGTTTTGTCGAGTACTTGAGTCCGCAGTTGAATTCGAGTAACATTTTGTACCCAAGTAGTAACAAAGATTACTAAATTTTTAACAAAAATTTAAGCAAACATTTGTTCAGAATAAAATTATCAGTATGAACGCAACCACTGCGAAAAAGTGTGTAAAAATGCAGTTGGCACATAACTAATTAAAGAATAATGCAATAATTATTGAATCTTCGCGACAAACTTATAACTACTCAAATATTCGATGAGTACTCGTCGAATAATCGAATAATGAATTTAATTGAATAGCAAAGCCCTGGCTGATTACAGCGTTTCTCGCTAAATAACTTCATCGGAGTATTTTATGATAAAAGTACCAAACATATTTACTCGAAATCTTTGTCAGATATATTGGTACTAGCTAGGGGTATGTAGCCGAATATTATCGGAGTGTCCACATGGGCTATGCAACTAAACAGATTTTGGAACCATCAAAACTACCTAAAACAAACTCGCATGCAGGTTTTATTTTAGTTTTAGTGTTGCATGTAGATACCCCCCTGAGCATGATTGTGGTCCACTCCTAGTCGCTAGTCGCTGGAGTCGCCGTTGTGTGTTTGATGTGTCGCCGCCTGATTCCTTCCGGCAGCTGCGACGATCAGATTAATTTGCATACTTGACGAGCAGGTGCGAGCGCTCTGATTGGCTGACAGCTCGTCACCGCATTCCCCTCCCCTGACGAGACAAAACTTTTCAGCCTGTACTCAGTTTAAATTTTATTTTATTTCTGTCGTTTTTCGTTCGCACGCCTTTAATTGTTCAACGTTGTAAAACTTGCTGGGCAGCATGTTGCATAAAAATATCCAAAACAAACCGAGTTTGGACACATAAGCCATCTTCACGCTTTCAGCGAACTCAGTGAGCCAGTAAGTTCCAAATCGTGAAAACGAACGGCGCGAATCAAGGCAGACATATGCGTGGAACTGGCAGAAGTTTCTATGAAAAAAAACAAAGTATTAGTAAACCGGCTGTAAGTAAATAAGTAAAATGCAGATGTATATTATTATAGCCCGCGTACTGTTTCTGATAGGTTTAATAGCTGTTGTCAACGTGAATCACCATAGCCACAACTTGGTATTCGAGTCGAGGATGGCATATAGTTAGCGAACAATCGATGGAAGGGGGATGGATGGACAGAAACAGCAAGGCGCCTATCTGAGGCGAGGACCAATTTAGCTACGTTGATTGTTGCAAGCAGGAAACAGGCCGGCTGGCCGGTCGTTCAGACGCGTATCGAGCGATGTGACTGAAATGTACTGACACGGTTTATTTTTTGACGAACTGACCAGAGGTCAAAAACTAAACCATGTCACTTCAGTTTATTTTAGTTACGTCGCTCTGTGCGCGCCCTTAACCGTTCTGGGCGGCTGACCAGCGAGTATGGGACGAAAAAACAGCTTGAGTGGTTCTTGCTAGGAGCCAAACGCTTTGGTACTACTTATTAAGCCCACACACGCAGATGGATGGCCAGACTGAGTCGGTTTCGGTAGCATCGTTAAATAACCGAAACGGTCACCCATCTCGATACTAACCCGGCTCGTCGTAAAACAACTTTGTTGATGCGCACAACGGATGTTAGGCCTAGCTACCGCTAAATCGTGTACAAAGCTAACAAACCGAACCAAACTAAACTTTTAGATGGCCTAATGTAATCAAACAGCTGATCTCGCAAAATTCAAGTTGAACACTACATGTAGGCCTACATCGATTTTGCGCATTTCTCACCCGAAATGCACGAAATTGCGCAGATCTGCGCGTGGGTTATCAAATACCTTTCTACACTGTGTCTCAAAAAAACCGGACCCCTAATACGTTTTGAAATAACTCCAACAAACTGTGCCTAATAATAATAATGATTAGCTGAGAAAATCGTCAAAAGGTACTCAATATCGTAGTGTGTTACGGGCTTACGATATTTCATAAAACGGGGTACCAGCTTAAGATATTTCCTTGGTGGAGGTCTGGTCTGGCCTACGGCAGACCGTTGTCGATGACGCAATCGACGAATGGAGAAGACGTCTTCGGGCCTGTGTTCGAGTAAAGGGACAGCACTTTAAACATCTGCTGTAACTTCTATGATGTTGCTAATCAACAGTTCGTTCAACTTCAAACGTTGGCGTTATAGCATTTAATGATTTCTTAACTGACGTTGTTGATTCGTTGGAGTACTGCAGTGCAGTTGCCTCTACTGTTGGTGCCACAGGAAAACCTCAGCTGGTACTCTGTTCTTAAAATTTCTCCCAAAGTAACACATGCTATTAAGTGCTGATTCTCTAACGATTATTTTTGTCAAAAACTATTGCTATTGAACCAGGACTGTTGGAGTTACTGCAAAAGGTATCAGGGGTCCGGTTTTTTTTGAGACACAGTGTAGAACGGCAACTCAAGACCACCATGAATGGCAAAAAGACTTGTCCTCCCTGCAGACCCCTTTACCTTGACGGACGTCCAATTTATCAGAGATTCCGCGGCGCAACTGTATGGACAGCAGAGTGACGGGTCGTGCTGTTCAAAGAAGCACACGATGCACTGCTAATCATCAGAAACGCTTTGCGTCGCCAATCGAATTCGCTGGCGAAACACGCTTACAGCACTCGCAACGACGTCACGCGAAACGCCACTCAATTTGACTTGGCCACATCAAACGACTAGTTCGCTGTCACAACTGACGATCTGACTCTTAAAGAAAAGCGAAAATGGCCACGACGAGTGACCGAAACTGGCTGTCTATAGAAATCTTTATTTGCCACCAGCGGTAAAAATACAAAATAATAAATTTATTAACTCTATGTGAAGCATTCATTATCTTTCGTGTTCATACTTCTCGTATATACGCAATAGTCAAATCTTCAGTTAAGACTAGTTAAGATTGTATGTTTGCTACCATACTTCTAGCAAAAAGACGTGAATAAATATTTATTTATGAGTAGTAGACCAGATATACATAGAGTGACGTAGACTAAATTGGTCATAACTGACTAAATGTACAAATTAAGATAAGTAAATGTCGGTGATTATGCAAGATTAAACCATAGATGTAGGCCTAAGTTTCATGTCAGTTCTACATGTATACAACTTTGAGGTTTGGTTTCAAGCAGTTTCCAGCAAGCAATTTTGGGCAGTTGCGTGCAACTTAGTTTCACATGTGGGCGCCGTCTGAGGCAGTCTTCACACGTATTGCCAGCATGAGACAGACAGACAGACAGACAGACTATGAAGTGATTGACAATACAGTCTATAGTAATAAACCGGTCGCCTAAATGCACTGGACAGACCACACACAAAGCTTTCTTAGGCCTACTAGCCACAGGTTTCCTTCTCACAGCTGCCCGTGACTGTTTTTAATGATCGCACGCCGCCAGCTGTGCCGCCGTACATAATGAGATCTTAATGTATCTGCATTAATTATGCTAATTTTCACACGCTAATGAAAGCAGACAAACCTGCAGTTCAGCGCAGAGTGCCGCCATGATATGCAGCTGTCCGGCCGTCCAGTTGTCAACCGTCTCAGATGTTGACAGTGAATTAGGTCACCGCACAAGTCATGATATACGAGTCTTTATTATCAAAATTGTGCATTTAGTACAGCAAAATATGATGCATGTAAAAATATAAGAATACTTGAAACAAAAAAATAGACAGTGCAAGTACATCCAATGAACTCCCGTGCGTCATTTTCCAAAAAATTTTTCGACGTACCTTTATTGTTTTGCGCTAAAAGCTCGTAAAGAACAGACGGACAAACATGTAATGCGGCCGTAGAATAGCCATCAGCATGCTATCTCAACCGATACCGACTTTTGCATTTGGTTGTTACGACATTTGTCCGTTCAGTTATTGTAAATTATTAAAACGTTTTGATGAATTATTGTTATTTTTATCAGATCACCATCGTCAAGATAATAGGCATAATAGTTGTTTCCACACTATGTGTTTAGGCTCTATTCCTAATGTAAAGAAAAATACTTCTTACGTCTTGTTTTCTAAACTTTGGCCTCATTTGCATCACTAATAGCCGATAATTAAAATCGTAAGACAAATCGTATCTAGATGAAAGTATCTCTAAACCGCATCAGCGCAATCTAAGTCACTAACACGCCAAACTGTTAGTGCCACAGACTGAGAGACTTGAAAGACAAAACTTTTAATGCACCGGCTGATTCAGAGACATGAAAGACTCGGCGTTAATTAAACCGCGTCGCCTGCCACTCCCGCGCGGATTCTTCACGGCGCGTGCGCAGTCGAAAATGAATATTTATCAGACGAAGAACGCTGCTTATCCGCTGGGCTTTGATGGGACTGGAGAAAGTGTGCCCAGCTGTGGGGCGTTGGACAAAACATGTCTCGCAGACATTTTATTCCCTACACCTATCCCTCCTGGACACCTTTCCCTGCAAGGTCATCAAAACCGCTAGTATGTAGGCCTACGATGTCAAATGACTTGCGTGAAAAGTTCCGTTCGTATACGCTTGTTTTTGCACGTGTTGAATTAAAGTGATGTGAATGGTAATTGTTATCAAAATGTTCAACAAATAAAGTTATTGAAACGCTTATACGGTGACAAAACTGCTGGTTTTTCTTGCAGGTTACTAAAAAGTTTAGCCACAACCTGGAGATAAGGAACATTGTCTGGAGGGCAGATGTCCGTATTAGTAACCGATCAACAAAAGTAGCGTGTAAAATCAACAACCGCAATAAAACAAATGGCGATAACTATAAATCCAAAAAGATGTGATCGGCAACGTTCTGTGGTACAAAGTTAAAGTAAGATGTTCGGGGGACATATCCGAGGTGAGGGAAATTTGTCTGGGTTCTCTGCTGCGTATAAAAAGCGATGACGCAGCTGTAACTGTGACGGGTTTAAGTGAAGAATCGCTGACGCTATATCGCTTTCAACAAGCTCAGAACGACGCACTATAGGCCTAGTAGATAGATAACTATACAGGGTGGGCCAAAAAAAATGGCACGATTTTTTGTACACCTTATAATTTTACCAAATACTAACCGATTTTCAAAATTTTTTTGCTGTCAGAATCAGGAGACAATTCGTAATAAAACTACTACTATAGATCTCACCACTCCTGAAGTGTGTCACTACACTACTTTGTGAAATGTTAGTGTCTTAAAAAATAACAATTAAAAACTAGACAACTTCCGCAACAACACATTTTAAGAAAGAAACAACAAAAACAACGTGCTTGTTGTCCCAGTTATTGTATGAAAAGTCATATTTCACAGTTTTTACGTAAAATGTGTCCGCCTTGCTGCTGAACGACGCATCCAAGACTGCGACGCCACTGACCAATGGCGTAATTAACCAAACGCTGCATGCAGCAGTTTGCCCCACTCAGTGTCGATCGCCTGCCTCAGCTGGTTGACTGTCGTGAATCGTCAAAACTGCTAAGCCATCTGTTGAAAAACATCTAAAACAGATAATTGACCGAATTTAAGTCCGGGCTGTTTGGGGTCCACATGGCAGGCTCGATTAACGTTGATCACGCAACTGGTCAGTGGCGTCGCCGGCTTGAGTGCGTCATCTGACATTTCACAAGGTAGTGTAGCGACACACTTGAAAAGTGGTGAGATTTATAGTAATAGTTTTATTACAAATTGTCTCCTGATTCTGATAATAAAAAAATTTAAAAATCGGTTAATATTTGGTAAAATCATAAGGTGTACAAAAATTGTGCCATTTTTGGCCCACCCTGTAAATTGCGTTTGATAGTCACTGACGGCTTCTAAAGGAAGATATACATCGCAGACAGCCTGGCTTCAGTAGCTAATTCAGCATTTAATTGGATTTATGTAAATGGAATTTTACTTCAATTCAGCAATCAAATGGCTTTTCTCTGTTTACCAGTTAGTTCTGTGTCGCTGTTCCGGGAAATACTTATTTCTCGTTAACTTTGACGATGTCTATAGCTAAGACGCTGTTAGTGATTGGCATGAACTAATACGCGTCGCGCGGTGTGCATGATGCAAAAAAAACCGTCATTGTCCCCCCCCTCCACAGAAAATGCGTTCTAGTCGCCGTCGGGTTCAACAGCTAGCAAACGTGTAAAATGCGTGAAAAACAAAACTCCCCAGTCTCCAGCACGACAAATCTCCTTCATGGCAAAATCTCGCCCCAGTGATAAAACGTGTGCTTTAAAACAAAGGTTAAATTAGTATTCGCTGCAGCATATATCCCATCCCAAATTGCGTTCGTGTTAAACACCTGTCTGAAGTGAAACAACAAAGTGAGCGGTAAACGAACTTATACATCCAAAATGTAAAAAGGTGAAGGTGAATGTCAAGGTCAGGTACTTGCTAATCGCTACTTTGCTCTGCAGTTGTTTAACCCTCACGTGTTTCACGCTGGCCGACAGTTACAGTCGTGTGGCCTATAGAATTCCTAATTTTAACTCACCAATTTCTTTCAATGTTTTGACACATTTGACAAATAAAAATATGTAAAATGTGCTTCATCTTTTTATGCTTAGTAATTTTATCAGTAAAATCTAAAAACCAAAAAAATTAGCAATAACTATAACCTGGTTATTTTTGTCTAACAGCGCAATATTCCCATCACTAGCTTGTAGTATTCGTTTGTCCGAAACTAGAATGTCTTGTGTTTTCACAGTCAATTGACACTGATACTAGGCTACGGTACTCGGCTCAGCGTAATCCGTCCAGTTTTTCACCATAATCCTCGCCACAGACTTGACTTGATAGCCGACAACACACTGTATTATCGACCGGCCGCAAGCAAGTTAAGCCCACCAAATCCCGCCCTGAAGTTTTACGACCTGCCTCCCGGGAGACCCCGGGGTCAATACTTAAGCCGCGTTCACACTGCGATCAGAACGTCGATAGCAGCGCTGCTAAAATGATTAATGACCCGTTCACACGTGCTGTATGTATACATTGTATTGTTCGCGAACCGTCGACCTCAATTAGAATTCATATCTCTAATCAAATTACATCTATGAATTAACAGTGCCTACTATAGCGCTGAGTCAGACACGTGGTGGCCAGAAGCGCTTTTCACAATCACGGAATTGGCAGCTGATTGGCATGAGCTAATGATACCTCAGCGCAATATGCGGCCATCCATTGCCCTGCGTAATTGAATAATTGGACCCGCGGTTCGCAGCCAGCCATCGCCCCAATCAGCCACGATAGGCCTTCACCCCGTAGCCCGCAAGCTATTTTCCATCCTTCTGACGATAGGAAGCTGAGTTGATTTAAGCACACAGCAGGTTAGCAACTTGTTCACGGTTGCTTGCAAATGGTCCGCGGTGAGAATCAAGCCATAACCTACAGAAAGTTTGCGTTGGCTTCGTACTGGACGATTTAACGGTATAGATGCACAGTTAATTGAAAAACAAGCAACTGTCAAAACTTTTCTTCATATCTTTGCTAACCATAATATATAAACTTTTACAATGTTCGTGCAGCGACGCGTGCAGTGCGTGGTGAGACCTTCGGGTACAGATTTATCGCGAATTTTCCACGAAGTGTGGCTGCGACAATTTTTTTTCGAAAATCCATAGATATTTAGCAAAGATGTGGGCATTCGATGGCATGTTATTGACTCGTCCATATTAATGCATGTACAGAGCGATGCAACTAAACTGAACTGAACTGACACGGCTTATGTATAATTATTGACGAACTGACCAATAGGCGAGCAGGGCGAGCTCTCTGGTCATTAGTTGACGCGTACATAAGCGTAGTTACGTGCCGCTAGACGGCGCCTACTGTAATGCATTACTGCTTATCCATTGGTAAGTTCGTCAAAACTAAACCATGTTAGTTTAGTTCAGTTCGTTTACGTCGCTCTGTGTGCGCTTTTAGACTAATGTGACTGCTTAAACTCAGTAGTGGGATGTCTGCTTGCTGCACCGCCATCGGCTGCAAAAACTTAATGCCACTGCTGCTGCTATGTCTAACAATGATGCTAGAGTCACTGCATACTACATCATCGACGACAAAACAACAACAACCACTAGTACGAGTAGTAGTAGTAGAGTGATGCTGGTTGGTATGTAGGTAGCTGATCGGTCCGCGGGGTGTCGTTTACGAGTCGACGCTGCGTTAATCCGTAGGCTCTGCTCGCTCGTCCGGTTGACACTAATCCCAGACGCGGCCGAGAATTTCACCTCCCCCGTTTATCCCCTACTTTCTCCTATTCCCGTCCAGTCATTGCAGCAGATCACGGATTATCCACGGCGGGTCGACACTGAGTGATGCAGTGGGAGTGGAAGACTACTCGCAGAATACGATAAAATGCCTAAAGCTGCCACGAGCGAAGATTGTCCACAGCCCGTTCTCCTCGCCAGTCACTCGATGGCACATTTTCGAGCATAGGCTATTTAAACTTATCACGTTTCGTAAAAAGTTTACAGCACGACTAAACAAGTTATTTGTTCCAGCGGCTGTCAGTGGATCTCCAACAAGGAAATGCGGTCAATTTCACTACCAAATAAACGCCGCTGTGGTCTAATTGCTTAATTCTCGATACTTTACCCTCCCCTGAAATAATATTTTAACAGGGCTATAAAATGTGTTGTGTGATGTGTAGTTTACGTACCGGAATTTTAAGATAACATTTGTGGCGTACTCAAATATTCTGGTAGCGGCTTCGACGTGGGGGGCAAACAGCTACAAATTTCCCACAACACAGATTAAGGATGCCTGTTTTGCTCTTAAATTTTCGCAAAATAAAAAATTTTTGGTCGAAATTCTGTATTTTTGAAAAACAGTTTTCCAACAAAAAAATTTCGACGTGCAAAAAATTTGGGAATGGAGCATTGCCCCCCTGTTACAAGACCAGTGATTTTGGGGTCAAAGGGCTGTATAAATCCACGCAGGGATAATTGTACATTAACTCCCCAAAGCATCAAAGCTGGGATTGAAAGGCTACCGGCCCGCAGAATGAGGGGGTCGATTCACAGATGGGTTAATCCGAGAAACGTGACGACGGGAAATTTTTGGCGGATTATCGGGGCAATACGTTAATCGCATTTCACAGGCATCTGTAGGCCTATAGTCTGTGGTTAGGCTGACTTTACGACGAGGCGAAGACTTGGGTGGTCGGTCGAGCGAAATGTGATGCTATAATTTGCAATAAAAGTCGACGTGTCTGAGGATAACTGCATCGTGCGTAAAGCTCCGTCCGCAAGATCACGATAAACTCTTGGTGCTATAACGATCAGGACGTTCGACTTATGATGAAAAAGTCGTGGGTTCGACTCCTGGTCGGCTTGCTATCAATTTCTACTACTTGGATGGGTGATGACTGTCTGCGGACAGGTAAATCATCTCCGTATATAGAACAAGAAAGTTGAGCTAATGCTCACGAGACGCGCGAAGACCTATAGCAGTTCCCGCTCAGCAGTTTAGCTGAAAATTGGGGTGTTCACGCTAAGTTATTATACAAATACCAAATTCTCTATCTGGATCGCATGCCGGTAACGATAGTATCGTGGCGCCACCTTGTGAATGATACAGTCATATGTCGCAATCCTAAATCGCCAAAAATTCATAAAACCCCCTATTTTGGCGTTCAAGGTCATTCAAGGTCATTGAATTCGGCGCCAATCGAGAGCCAGTATACGACTTCCTATTATTGACTAGTAGTAACCTAGGCCCTATCTCGCACCGTTACTGCGATACAGCGACTTATTGGCCAAAAATCGCAAATTTTGCTTACCCCCTCTCATTTAGCGCCCTAGTTCGAGGTGACCATCTTCGAATTTATGGAAAAGTCTTACGGTTCCTGAAACTACAGTCTTCCGAGCAGCCGACGGTGAAGATTCGGTGATCCTAGCTTGCATCGTTTTTGACTGATCCACTTGTGTGCCAGACAGACAGACATACAGACAGACGGACAGAACTGCGATGGCTGCTTTCGCGCGTAAAAACTACCAAAGTCAACTCAGCCTTTTATCTCTTCGGGATAGGTAAATCGATTACCTGGCTGGAATTAAAATGGGGCGTGTTCACTTCTGTTGCGTGACAGGTAAACTGTGTGATCCCATAACCAAAAGTCTAACAAACGAAAAAACCTAGTACAGTGTACATAATCAGCCGTCAGGCTGTCATTTCATTTTTACGCGCAAAAGCAGCTACTGCTTTAGCGCGTATTAACCATTGCAATTCTGTCTGTCTGTCCGTCCGTTAGTTCGTCTGTCTGTCCGTACGTCTGTCACGCGGGTGGATCAGTCAAAAACAGTGCAAGCTAAGATCACCAAATCTTCACAGTCGGCTGCCTAGGAAACTCTAGTTTCAGAATCCGTAAAGCTTTTCCATAAATTCAAAAAGGGTCACCCCGAACAAAGGCGCTAAATAAAAGGGGGTAGAGAAAATTTGCGATTTTTAGCCAATAAATCGCCATATCTCAGAAACGGTGGGATGGCTTAGGTTACTATTAATGACCAATAAAAAGTAGTACACTGGCTCCCGATTGGCACCAAAATCAATGACCTTGGATAAACTTGAACGCCAAAATAAGGGGTTTTATGGATTTTTTGGCGATTTCGAGCTGCGAGACACATTTCAAAAGCAAATTGCGCCGAAATCAATTGAGATAAACAAGGACAAGCTGCGTATGAAATTTTTAGCATTGGACGAACATTTCGACGGTTTAAGTTTCGATTTTCTACGTTAAGGGTTTTCTAAGTTCAAGGAAATCTGCGCACGAGGGCATCAAAGAGCGGTACCCCCGTAAAAGTCGTTATTTTACCGTTGTTGGCAAATGGCCAGTCTTTCGTGAAAACGGTTGCAGATCACCATGGGCATGCTGCCTATCGCAACAAGCACTAGTGACTAGCTTTTTAGTCGTATCAACATTGATGACTTTGTAAGACCTTGAACTCTAAACATAGTTTGTTTTATTGATTTTTGCGATTTTCGGCTGCAACGCACACTCTAAGAATGAACTGCGACGAAACGGCTGGAGATAGACTGACAGTTTGCGAACAAGAACTGCCATAGGCTTTCGCGCGTCTCGTGAGCATTAGCTGAAACTTTTTGTTTATTTTATCACATAATGTGCGAAACGCACTAATTAATAGCGGAAACCCGCTAGTTTCTGGCAGGCAATTGAACAGTCGGTCTAAATTTGAACACTACGTGGAAAGCGAGAGCCTGGGAACGTAATAATACCCGTGATACAATAACTCGCTAAATTGCTGCACTATTCCACACAGTTGTTAATAGCAGCCATTTCTAGCAATTGTCATTTAGTGCGAATTTCCAATTACATGCCTCAGCCCATAAAACAGGCACCCACAGAGAGACAATCGGTATACGACCGCGAACTTTAACCCCTTCACTTAGTCTAACTGCCACGTGGGACGAAATATAACGGAGAACGACGTTTATGACGTCCGGTGCAGAAATATCTCCCGGCCGGGCAGAGGCTGGGCAGTTATTAGCGGTGCGAGCAATTGCATTGTTTCGTCTGATTGGCTTTTAGCTCGACTGAGTCGACTAAAGCGTCGTAACTGGCCGAACGCTGTGAGGATCTGAGAAAAATCCGAGCTCGATCCGCTTGTATTCAGTTATTCACCAGAGAACTAAACAAATCAATGCCCAGTGACGACATACTGCGTGGCCATCTACCAAGATTTCGCATAAAACACAAATATTTCCACGCAAGTCGCGTTTACGTAAGATATGGGCCGATTTCTGGAGGTTTCTGATCTCTGGTGACGTTGATCTTTGACGTATAAGCGTAAAAATTATTGAACTATGACTAGAAGGCCTACTCCTGTCCTGTCCTGAAGAAAGTTCGAACCAACTTTGGTTTCATGGACCTTCTTTTCAAGTTAAAAGCCTGTACCAGGCGAACGGACGGACAAACGGACGAGCAAGAGTTGTACTGCGGCCTACTAAAACGGCTGCACATAAAACAATAAGAAATCATGCAATACGTGGCGGGACAAAAAGCAGAGACTGCGTCTGCAACTGTATCAAAAACCCACAAAGAAAGCACGGTAAGCTTATGGTTATATTTTAAAGTTCAATTAAAATACATCGGGTTTAAACCCCTTGAACTAAAACGTTCGTCTGTGTTGCCACAAACGTTAATCGCATGATTTACATGCAGTATAAATGTAAGCCTTTAATTTGAATTCATAATATTCGAATAGTACATATTTACACATAGATGAATGTAAGCCCAATTTGGATGTTTTTTTCTAAATTATGCTGCTTGCAAATTCGAAAATCCAAAAAAACGATTCCTACTCGTGTATTGTCCGCAACATTTTGCACGCCCGTGAGGCTTATCTGCCTGTAACCTATAGCCTACATTGAAATCCCCGAATATTTGATAAAACAACGACACGCGTATCTGTTGCGGATCGAAATCCACAAAATTCGCATTCCGTTGCACCGCATCTTCTCATCCTATAAATCACGGCTGATGAAACTGGCGAGCCATGTAGCCACCTGGCGGACAGATATTACATCTCGTCCGATAACTTTACGCTCCAATGCGCACCAAATTTCGGATATTCGGTATCGAACCGAAAGGGAAAATATTTCAGTTACCCGTGAGAAATTTTTCCGAATTTGAATTCAATCACCGAGATTTAGTTGCCTTTACAACACATCTTGCACTGTAATTTTCTTATCCGTGGGTATTGTTATCTTTTTGCGAATATATCTTTATCGTCGTATGCTGAACTAAGCGGATCACAGGCTGCGCGGTAGCGCCAGCCCTGTTGTAAAGGTGACCAGCCATTTCAATGGGAAACTCCAAAATTTGACCCCTCGTATTTCCCAAACCCCTTAATTTTTCCACACCAAAATTTGCACAGATGATTACGTCCAGCATATCTCCTGATGTGCAAAAT
>Ga0209367_1003447_pt1 | contig 21504 bp, 16 predicted proteins | sample WorMetLIZISLAND2_FD_187412 | JGI IMG/M metagenome (GOLD analysis project Ga0209367, IMG submission 187412) | Marine gutless worms symbiont microbial communities from Max Planck institute for Marine Microbiology, Germany - Olavius geniculatus... ...
ATTTGCGGCTTTATTAAAGTTTGAATGGTCACTGGACAGTTACTTTGTACGTAACAACAACAACTACTACTAAGCTAAGTAGCAGCCGACAACATCACTGCAAAATTTCATTAACCTATGTCAATTGGCCCGAAAACCCCCTACAGACACAAAAATCTCACAGATTTCTCGTACACAGACCGAGTTATAGCCAATTTTGTCCCAAATTTCGTTGCCATGGCAACGGGGGTCGATCGGGGGAAAATGCGATTGGCAGCATCCAATGGCCCATCCCCGAAAACCCCCCTATAGATGCAAAAATCTTGCAGATATTTCTTACACAAGGCGAGTTATAGCGAATTTTGTTCCAAATTTCGTTGCCATGGCAACGGGGGTCGATCGGGGGAAATGCGATTGGCAGCATTCAATGGCCCATCCCCGAAAACCCCCCTATAGATGCAAAAATCTCGCAGATATTTCTTACACAGACTGAGCTATAGCCAATTTTGTCCCAAATTTTGTTGCCATGGCAATGGGGGTCGGTCGCAGAAATATGCGATTGGCATCATTCAATGGCCCATCCCTGAAAACCCCCCTATAGACGCAAAAATCTCGCAGATATTTCTTACACAGACCGAGCTATAGCCAATTTTGTCCCAAATTTCGTTGCCATGGCAACGGGGGTCGGTCGGGGGAAAATGCGATTGGCATCATTCAATGGCCCATCCCCAAAAACCCCCTTATAGGCACAAAAATCTCGCAAAAATCTCTTACGCAAGCCAAGTTATAGCCAATTTTGTCCCAAATTTCGTTGACATGGCAACGGGGGTCAGTCAGGGAAAAATGCAATTGGCAGCATTCGATGGCCCATCCCCGAAAACCCCCCTATAGGCGCAAAAATCTCATACGCAAGCCGAGTTATAGCCAATTTTGTCCCAAATTTCGTTGCCATGGCAACCAGGCAGGGTCCAGGGTAAAATTAAATAACACCATTAGATTGGCCATCCCCGAAAATCATACTCTAGAACCAAAAATTACGACTCTATCTTATACACAGCCAAAGTTATGACCGTTTTAAGAATTGTTTAATTTTCCCCATAGGCTCCATTGTAATTTTTTGGAATGTTTTGAATAAATACGTTAAATATTAATTTCAAAACTTTTAACCCCCAAAAGGCCCTACCTTACGCGGAAACACGCGTTTTGAGCCATTAACGGTCGTGATCGGTCTTCTGGTGTGACCTGTAGGCGAGGGCAAGAATACAAAAAAAAAGATAGAAGGAACACAAAAAGTAACGGAAAATTTCCCCCCTACGCAGACCCCCTTCCCGTCGTCCCACATCAACCAAATTTTGCACGTGGGGTCGTATCCCGGATATCTTTGTTGGTTTCAAGTTTCATTAAGATCAGTTAAAAAATGTGGGAGCTGTGGGGGTCAAAATTTCGGCCTTCCCATTGACTTGGCACATCGCTTATACAACAGCTTGTTGCTACTGCACAAGCCGTGATTAATCACTCTCACTGGCCAGATAAAGAATCTGATAATTGTGCAGTACTTATATATGCCAATCTGTATTCATGCAACACTCATACATGCATATAAAATTCACATAAAAATACAGCGCAAAAATAATAAATCAAACATATATACAAACAAGTACAATATGAAACGGACAAGTGTACCAGCAACATTCAACCAAACAATGCCCAATATCCGTACACGGTAACAAATGAGCAACAAAATATATTCTTACGTTTCACTAAGATTGCCAGATAAATTGTCTGACAGTGTTCGAATGACAAGACCTCGATACGACTTTATAAAAAGGCTTTTAAGATGTTCACTGTAAGATGAAAACTGCGAAAAAGACTACCAGAATCCTAGATATCATAACATCAACCCTCTTTGACAACCACAAAGTACAAAATTTGACTATAGCAAAATGAGTGATAAAACGCCTACCTCCGCATATATAAACGAGTGTTGTCTGCTTTGGTGGCTGCTGATCACTCCGGTCTCTTGGCGTCTCCATTTTTTAGACAAATAATTACATTAGCACCTAAAAACAACTGCAAAACACAAGCAAATCACGACACAGGTGCAAGTACAACACGATAATAATGATAAGACAAATGATGACGCAGCTGAACACGTTATGATAATAAGTAATTTCATGAATCAGAACTAAACATGCCATTAATATTTCAGTCGCTTGTAATTATTTATACGCACCTTACATAACACTCGTCTGCTCTGTAGAACTTAAAACTTGTGCTTTTTAATTGAGATAATACAATAATAACAAAATTCGTTGTTTGTTTACAACATTGCAAAGACTATCTATTTCTTTCCATCGATAGCTCCATCTATGTCCCAAGAGTGACAGAGAAAATTCAGCGTAACTTCGACGTAACATTTCACCTCATCGTAAGCTATTTTAGCCCAATTATTTTTTCAGCTAGCTTTCTTGCGATAGCGCTGCTTTGTTTAAATGCTGCAGTGAATAATCGTACTAATCGTTAAATAGCCGTTGACGTTTCAATGACGTCACGTAACCATGCAACATCTTCTGAAACGACGGAGGATAAAGAATACATACCCGTAGCCTGATTACATCTGGATTAGGGTGGCGTCGATCAAATATGTGGACAAGTTAACATCACGTCGCGTGCAGTAATAATAAGTAGCACCGTATTTAGCCAAAGAAAAACGCCGACGAAATGGCGAACGTCATGTATAGCCAGCCGTCGCCAATGACGAGATGTTTGGGCAAGCAGCGGCCTAAACTGAAACCGAAAGAGAAGCCGAGATGTCTGGTGGATTGTATGGAAGAGGAGCGGAGGGCGCGGTACGAGCGCCTGAAGGACTGCGCTCCAGCCGGCTTCGCCGAAGTGCTGGAAAAGATCATTCGGAACGTGGTGCTGGCGCGTCCTATCCACATCTGTCTGTTCATCGCCGACTTCCTGGACGCCGAAATCTCGCGTCGGACGTTCAACGACATCGTCTACGGCTGCCAGCTGAAGAAGTCGCGGCAGGCGCTGGGCGAGCCGTACCCGACCGAGAGCTGCATGCTCATCAAGAACTGGTTCCTGAGCCTCGACAAGAAGCGCGGCGTCGACGACAAACAGTTCCTCCGCGGCGCGATCCCGGAGTACGAGCTGGAGGAGCCGGCTCTAGACCGCTACCGCGACTACGCCGGCATCGAAGCGTTCGACATGTCGCAGTACGAGCTCGACGAGGACAAGAAGCAAGAGGAGATGGAGAAAAAACCGGAAGAGGAAGACTTGTCGATGGTGTTCCCGGAAGTGCCGTGCGTGCAGGAGCGCGTGGAGAGCGCGCCAGCGTACGACCGGTACCGCGAGTACGCCGGCATCGGTCCGTTCGATCCGGACGACGTCGACGACGCCTGCTACGACTACCAACGAATCGGCTTCCATGTGCCCAACTGCACGTGCACGTTCTGCACCATCAAGGCGGAGAAGAGCAAAAAGCCGAAGGTGGAAGGCGATCCGTGCGTGGCGCAGCGGCCGACGCAGACGCTGTATATCGAGCAGCCGGTCTACCGCGAGCCGGCCTACGACAAGGTCTGTCTTAACCGTAAACTTACTGCCACCAAAACTAGACATTCCAGTTCAACAGAAACATAAACGAGGTTTTTTTGGAAAACATTAAAACAAACACAAACAGATTTTTACACTCCTTAATTTATACCGTATTCCATTGAAAATTTCCAGTGGGCCTAGTATTTAGCCGACCGTACTCAAGTAACGGTCGAGCTGTTGTCATGGTTGTCGCGTGCGTCCGTCACGTATGTATTGTGGCTAAACGGTGAAAGATAAAGCCTAAGTTGCTATTGATGACTGATAGGAAGTCGCATATTGGCTTTGAAATGACATAAAAATCAATGACCTTAAATGACCTTGAAGGTCACTGACAACCAGCACGGTCGGCTATCTCAGCGACAGCTAGGCTTCTTGTTAAAAATATTAAAGTAAGTACAGATTTTAAAACTTTGCCTGGTATTTTAGATTTTTGTAGCTCCTAATGCGTCGGCCATATTTTGTTTCACCATGCTTGTGAAGTTAAGATGTTTTAATGTACGGTAATGCAATGTAGGATTGTAGGCCCCTCTGGTAGGCATACAGTTCCTACACCTAATCCAGCCATTGGTTGCAATAGAACGTGTGTGTTGTTTTGTTACGCTAAGGAGCGCCTGTTCAAGGAAAAGAACCTCAAGGGCTACGAGCCGTTCGGCGCAATATTCGCGCAGGACGACAGCTACGAGGACGAGGGCCTGCAGCCGCCGGATCCGTTCAAGGAGCACCCGGTCGACCGGGACGTACTGGCCGAGAGTCCACAAGAGTCGCCGCCCGACGACCCCGAGGCACCCGTGTGGGAGGAGGGGGACACTCCGTGCGAGGACGAGACCCCCGCCGAACAGAGAGTCTCCGAGGTCCAGGCGGCCGAGGAAGAAGAACCCCCGCCGATCAAGTGCACGGAGATGGTCAAGGCGAGGGAAGAGGCGGCAGCGGCAGCAGCAGCAGAGGGTGGTGGAGAAGGCGAAGCGACGGAAGGTGAGGCTGGAGAAGGCGAGGAAGGCGCTCCGGCGGAGGCTGCCGCCGAGGGCGAGGAGGGAGTCACCGAGGAAGCACCACCGGTGGAAGAAGCGGCACCGGAACCGGAACCAGAGCCGGCCGCTGCTGAGGAGGCCCCGGCCGCGGAAGAAGCGCCACCGGCCGAAGAACCACCGGCGGCAGAGGAAGCAGCACCGGCAGAAGGCTGAACAACGACGCAAAAAACACGAACTATACTTAATAGTTATCAACTGTTTTGTTCATCACACCTTCAAGATTACTGTGTACTCCTTACATTTTATGAACTACTGCCTGTTGAAAAAGAAAGAAACGTCCATCGTAAATCTTAGCGTCATATTTCGGTCACCTAACGTCGTGATACAATAATATTTGTAGGTCACTAACCATAACTTATTTTGTTTCATAACAATTACACGATTGATGAGGCAGATGACTGTATGCATAGGAAATTTTCATTTATGCAGATAAGAGACACACAAAATGTGATAAACATGATTGTGTGTAATCAGTAGCTGATCCAGAATTTGGTGTAGGGGAGGGGTTGGAGACGCCAAAGGCGTCGAGACATAGCGTCGATGAAAAGGGGGTCTGGAAAGAAGACCTCTTTTCCAGTTGAAGTGCATTTTTGTGCAAAAATTGTCACTTTGAATATGAAAATGCATCTAGTCAATAAAGGGGGAGCTGTCAATCCGCCACTGTGTAACACAAAAATGAAACACTTCTACAAGTGTGACGACACTATTGATACTGTTCGACGTTTCTTGTTCCTGTCGATGTAAGTTATGCATACTAAGAATTTATCAATCTTTGTAGCTTCTACTCGATAACAGATTGATTTTAAGCCCACATAAAATATCTGTACTTGTGCAAATTAAGACTAAAGGTATCTGAAATGAGAAAAAAATAGTACGAACATTTCATCACGATCATCGTTTATTAATCGAAATACAGACGTATATAGAAACGCAGAACACATGACAAAGCAAATTGCACTAAACTCGCAAGTCATACAGGTAACTCACACATAACTGGATAAAGATGTCAAATCTATGGTAATGTCAGCCTCAAAAAACTTCTCTAAAAGTACTTAACTAGATCGTTAACACTCTCTTGGCACCATGTAAATTATCTTGAATGAACAAAAACTGCAGTCACTTGTTGTAGATAAAATATTCACATGTGTAGTTTTTTGTGATACCACAGTAGCTAAGTTAATGTTCATTACTTAGTTATTTGCTTAGAATACTCTCTGAAAAAATGGCAAAATGGCAAAGCAGAAAAAAGACACGTTGCTTTGCTATAATTTTTGTTGTAAATTTTCTTTAACGTGGGTTTTAAGTTTGAACTTTGACCCCCCAAATCAATATGGAACTTGTGTCACAGCAATCACCCATCATACCACTGCGTCTTTGCCTTGTCTACTCTGACTTTTACAACATCCCCATATACGACGTTGGCTAAATTCAGATAATTCTATATCTACACGTAACATAAGTCTTTTGACAAGCCGTTACATCCGCGATGCTAAAGACTATGTAAAGCTTTTATATCTAGGAGTCTGAAAAATCACAGCAAATACTGGCAGTGTGACTCATAGTCGACCACTGTCTGAATGCAGTAGAATACAAAATACGTCGTCAGACACGTATAGGAGAAAGGCGACGTCTACAGTACATGCACGATAAAACTGAAACAGAAATCAAAATTAAAGCATAGGCATAGCCAGGGTAAATGCCATCACCAAAAACGTGTTTGAGGGCCCCTTTGGGCCTCAAAGTGCACCACCAAGTTCCAGTTTCTGGCTACACTTGATTGCAAGCGAATTTCATGGTGCAACTGAGTTTCAGTTCTGTCGCACGTGTGGCGCCACCTTATGTGACTCCTGGATACAAAGACTACAATCAACAGTCAACATTATAAAGCAAAATGAAGCAAGTAAAAAAATGAAGCAAGTAAGTCGGACGGTCGGATTCTGAGTATCAAAGCTTTTGCCAGGTGTTCCATGGGCCAGACCCAGAAAATCGAATCACGAGTCGAAAATCAACCAGCCAGGCCAGGTCAAATCGACGCTAAATTCATAGTCAAAAATTGCAAATACTGGACTTCGTTCAACATGCCCACGTTAGCTTAAACAAAAAGATCACTGCGTGACCAGTTTCACATAATCATAACCGTAAATGGTCTTAATACTCTGAATGCACCCTTTTTTACAGCAGCTACATAACATGCATAAAAACGACTAACATCATATTAGCATATTAGGCCTGGTTGTCTTTTACTCACGTTGAACACACGAAAATACTTAGCTAATTATTCGTGTAATAACTGTCAAGGTAGTACAACCTATCATACTGCGACAACCATATCTCAACGTCACACCAGATGGACAGACTGACAGACAACATACGCTGGCATTACCCGCTAACATATGATATTCATTCTTCCACTATAGTCAGGTCGCAAAGTACTGACAGTGAAAAACTTATGATGGTGTACAGTAAGCAAAGTGGAATAAACCAAGCACAAAATATTATATCAGAAACGGAGAGAGCAGGTGAGAAAATAAAGAGGACCCAGCAAGCACTGAAATCAAGCTGTTTAAGTGGGTCACGCCAAATAATTTTGATCTATTCATCTTCTGAACTTTCAGCTACTTTTGATAATTTCTCAATTTCTTGCAGCAATCAATCCAGAGAGTACACTATCAACCATCATGCTATGAATACTTCTGCAGGTAGGTGTGGGGGGGGGGCAAATGACCACCTAAATTTTGAGCTTTCCAAAAACTGTCAAAAAAATTTTCATCCATTTGGGGTTGAAAAACCCCCATTTTTGAAGAATTTAGCTGCAAATTTGATATTCCGAGTGCCCATAATCTCTTCCGTCAGACATTTGCTGCTGAATGTCGTAATTCTGTCAAAAAATTGCAACTTCCTGCCCTGCATACTTATTTAAGCTGTGACGCCACTGTTTTTTTGGTTAAAACTGCCGATACATTGCATTACATAAACACAATGAATCAGCATCCACTATTGCCTAACACAAGGTACACGATTCAGCATAAAAAATTTTAAAAACAACAAAAATTCACACACCATTCTACACGACTGATTAAAGCAATAATCACATACTACGACGCCTTGTAACACAGAACAATAGTGTGCTCGATCTACAGTGCATTATAGCTATAACAAAAAATTAACAGAAAAGCTACTATATAAACATTAGACAAACTGCAAACTTGATCAAACACAAAAAAACAAAAGCACCAGCTCCGAGAAATGAACATAATCTATAACTTAATTAATTCATGAGACGGATAGACAGACAACAAGCTACAGCCAACGAATGGCTGGGCATCATAATTATTTGCATTTCATCAGATTCAATAAACAAAAACAACAGCGAGAATATGCAAAAACTGCAGAAAATACAAACTCATTCGTTTCACTGACAAACAGATATTGACTAAGATTTCGGCTAAAATTTTTGTCACAAAATAAATCACAGCAATTTTTGGCTTAACAGTTACAAATGATGCCCGTATTCTGACACACCGAATGCCATAATAACAGAAAAAAAATATCTGCCAGAAGTATGACTGTATAGCCAGTGAGCGAGTGGGCACCTGATTAATGGCTCATCAGCATAAAATAGGTTATGTCACCACTAATCATTCAATAAAAATTAAACAGCACAACTGAGATATAACAGATAAAATATCAGACATATTGTGCGACATAAATAAATTTTGTCTTTCTAAAACATAACAATATCATAATATCTATGGTATCGAATAACTATCTCAACGTAGTAGCTAAATAATACATCTGTAGTATGTTATTGTGATTTATAGTAACAACATTCAATAATCACTGAATATAAACTATGGCCATTACTGTCACATGACAAAATAGAGCAGTTTGCAGAATACGTGAAAATACATACATGTAGCAAATGCAAGAACAACTAACAGAAAGTACAGATCACACATTTTTTGGTATCATTTGACTGCAAGACTATCACTTTGCCAGGCAGATTTGGCCACAAAAATGTTTTTTTTCTGTCCAGTGAGTGAGTGAGTAGGGTTCAACGTCCCACCTGACAAAGTATAGGTCATTTTGAAAACGGCCTTTTCAGGCAGAATGCACACAAACACATAGTAATGGAACGGTAAGTTAAAACTTTACAATAATGAAACAGAAAATTTAACCTTTACAGAAACACAAAATACAAAAAAACGAGCTAAACCTATGCATGCATATGTAATTAACAATAATAATAGTTCTAATTATCTTCCCTGTTATCATCTGGACAGTCGTTAATTTCAGAATGCTGTCTACGGAAAACAGGGCTTCATGTCCACTCAGTCATGTAGCCATGATCAAATTTTCAAACATGGTTAGTTACCATACTTTTAATTCAAAAAGTTCCAGAACTTTTTCCATATCTCTCTAATTTTTCTGTTACATTACTGAAAAATACCATGAACCACAATTGATGATTACAAAGTAATTTCTGAAAGAAAAAGTACAAAAATATCAACAGAAGCAACATTACTAGCAGTCTGACACACGCACAGAAATATTTACCCAATATAGAAAAGCATCAATGCTATGTATAGGAAACCAACAACCAACAAAATATTTTTCACAAAATTAGACTCAAGGACAACTAACTCCAGTTTGTAGGTTTTTGGGTACTAATAGCATTTCCAGCACTATACAGGTCTTGGAAATTAAGAAAAAAATATTTCAAATACTTTCAAGGGCCAGTAAGCAAAGAGAAATAGAGAAAATGTATTTCACCAAAGCAATTATATACACTTAATCTAGTTATAGTATCAAATAACTCCAATAGTAGCAACTACATAATATCATTGACTTACGGTAATATCTCTGGCTCATAATAACACGTTTGTCTTATCAGTGCCTTATGATAATGACATTCAAGAGTTATAGACATGATTCTTTCAAATCTTTCCGATCGGTATCGGGGTAAAAAATTATACTAAGATGAGAGCAAGCAATGACTCAAGGCACACACTTTCTGTTGACTGCAGCTCTGACTAAGATGTCGATATCACCTTGCCGGCCGACTGAAAACTCGTCGTAAACCTCGCCCAAATGCTCTGAGCCGATCCGCTGCACCAGAAATGGGTGCGAGGCCGGGTAGCGATCGCAGGAGAAACTGTCGTGGCAGTAGGCACTGTCCTTCACCTGAGGCCAGACCACCTGACACAAAAAGTTCATGTCCTCCATATACCCGGCGCCGTACTTCCCCATTGCTTCATCGAAAACCTGTCGAACTTTCCCGTCCGCAGCCGTCACAAGCTGTGCAGGCCGGCCGCCCCACAGGCCCCCACTGACGGCATACAACGAGTGACTCGGGTGATCGCGAATACAGTGGAAGTAGGCCTCTGGATGCCGCAGCCAATCAGAGACGACCGCCGCGTCACGTGGCGTTAGACGGCCGTCGGCATCGCGAACGATGAACATGGAAACCTGAGGATCGGTTGCTACGCGGAACCGCCACAGCATGGGAGCCACAGTGCTGGAGATGGACAAATTAACAAACCGGAATTCAGCCCCAAGCTCTTCCAAGCGTCGTATCACGTTGCCTGGCACCACGGGGTACCTAGTCAGAGCAATTACATGTACTATGTCACTATGTGCTCAAGTGAACTCAGCTTCCTACCCTAGCAAGACAAGAATTGACTAGTAGCTTATGGGTTATGGGGTGAAGGCCTAGTGTGGCTGATTGGGGGTAAAGGTATGTCCATTAGCTGCAAACCATAGATCCAAATGTTTCATGACGCAGGCAATGCATGGCCACATAGTGCGTTGTGGTATCATTAGCTCATGCGAATCAGCTGCCACTTCCAAGACTGTATAGTGTTTCTGGTCATAAACCTGACTCATGCATGAAGTGTCGTAGCAAGTAGCAGACCTTTTCCTTTAGACAAATTTCAGCTTAGGTTGCAGTTAATTACTGAAACGATTTAATCTAATTTTGACTTTCAGTTCAAAACAAATTTAAAAACAGCAAGTCTTGATAATTGGTGTAATGGTATTATCGGTATAATATGGTTAGTGTATCATATTATACTCTATGTAATACGCATTCGTTTCAACACAGTGTACAATTTATTATGCAAGTGCAACAATACATAACATACAGTAGACCGTGTTGAAATGTACATATTTTGTCGCCTTGATCAATGGCATGTCCAGCCTGGATGCATGCATGTGTGATATACACATCAGTCATCATGCTTAAGTAGAGTGAGATTATGAACACTTGTAACATGGTAACACCCCATACACTATAGTGAGAAACAGGAGTACTAACTAGTTCATGGGAATGAATATATAATGCTCGACATGCGGCTGTAATGGCCATTTTCGATACATAACTGCCTCTCCCTCCAAAACCCCTCAACGGATCTCACTGAAATTTGGCCTCAATTCTTTAGAGGTAATGGTCATCCTTTCCCCATTTTTGGTCTGGATCTGCTGTCTAGTTTCGGAAAAGAAATAAAAAAATATTTAAAAAACAAAAACAAAGCAAAAGCATACGGCCTGCCATTACTGTATGTATGGGCTGCCTAATAAGAACGAAGATAAGTCTACTTGGTAGTAGTGTTGAAAGGTTCGCAGTGAATCCAGAGTCGCCATCCCGGGTAATTGACGGCCTGCAGCTGGGCATTGCGTATAGCACCGACGGTGTATCGCTTGCCTGCACCGTACAGTGACATTGAAATGACCTTGACGTCGCTGTCACGTGACACGCAGCGCCAACACGAACTGTTGCGAAATGCCAACATGTACCTGAACAACATCGGTCCACTACTGTCATCTCTGCTTTCTTCAGCGGACTAATTCACAAAACTTCCTAGCAATTTTCTGGCTAGGAAAATTTTCTTGCTTTCCTTTCTTTCTTTCTCACATTTTCTTAAGATCTTCCCAAGTTCTTTATAAGCCAGTAACTTGGTTATGGACAAGATTCTGTAAATTTTTTGATTAGGTTATTCTTATTTCAAATTCTAAAATCATTTTTTGCTTAAGACTCTCATTAGGGTGATTTTTTCTAATATACATCTTGATGATGATGAACCTAACCTTCTTATCTACACAGAATGTAAAATTCTCTCCCCTTGGGGTTGTGCCCGACTGACAAAGTGTGTCATAAATTTACATTAGACAAATGTACATAGTGTTAAATCAGCACAATCTACTGCATATTCCCATAAAAAACTTCAAAAATGACACACTACAACAAGTTCATGATTTCAGATTGAAATGAAGCAGTTGATCGATATGATCCATACTGGAGCCTTATCTAATAATATCAGAAATAATATCTTACTTGCAGCAGTCTGCAGATGTTCACTGCAGAAATTCAGTTTCAAATAATCATCTAATGCTGCAGAAAAATTTAATTTAAATTTTACATAAAATCGTAAATTAATAATATACCTATCAAGGGTGTTAAGGTGTTCCTGAGCTATGCTGGCATTTGGCCATGCACTGTTTGTAACATCGCTTGCGCCACGGAAAACATGCAGCCAGCCACGTGATGCATACAGATCACAGACTATCTGAGATGCCATCATGACACTTGGCGATTCCAGTGGCAAAAACCAACCAAATATGTCAAAGTGTTGAGAACTGAATGATAAGGCAGCCAGGGCAGATGTTGATGAACTCACTTCAGCTATAACTCCGTGCTGTCGAACAGGAAGTCTGTCAAGGCGTGCAACAGACTCAAAGCCTGTTCCCAATGTGCCATTGGTCAGCACTAACCGGAAGTAGTTAACCCCATCTAGATAAGCATCCAACATGACACTGTTTATTTCTCGAACAGCTTTCTGAGTGTTAATTTGTCGATAGATGGGCTTGGTGGTGATGCCCGATGAAAACCTGCAGAGGCACGACAATGTTTCGGTCATTTCAAATATATACCATCAGTAAAAAAAGAACAACTTGTTTCAACAATAATGAAAAAATGGCAGCAGTACCACCAATGGCCTTTGTTTAACAGAGTGTTAAGCTGCTTTCACAAAACTCTGCAATCGTTTTCTGACAACCAAAAGAGCGAAGTTTATGCAGCAGTCATTAAGTGAAATGTTATGGTCACAAATCATCACAGACCTACTGCTTCCAGTGTTGCTATAAAAATAACCTCAACTGGTAAATAATAAGTTAAAGCACCATTTCTATACTAAGTGGTCTCCGATATCACAATTGCATCTAAAACTGCAATACTCACCAACGTAACTAATTTCACTTTAAACAACGTAAACGCAATAATTCTTATTCTGCTGTCCACTCCATTCAAAAATGTTGAGTGTTCATCCACAACTTTCTCACTCTAGTGTTTTTATTTCATCATCAGGCAACATGAGGCACATACAGCCTAAAGAAAAACCCGCCTTTCCAGCCCAAAATGAATTGACTCCAAAAGAAAAAAAATGGCTAAATTAAAAACAAAAATTAATAGCATAGTTTTAACCACCGGTAATACATACGTAATCCAGCAACATAGGAGTAAACAACTCGATCAAATAACAAAATTAGATAAAGGTATAGACAAAATTAAATCACTGGACAGTACCTAGTTGCGTTGACGGCCACCTGGGCAGCCTGAAGCTCATCACTATTGCTGTACAGCAGGTAAATATCTGAAGGTTTTTGACACGTCAAAGACAATGTCCCATCAACTGGCAAACCTCGACAATCTCCAACAGTTTGTGCCAGCATGGCCGACACAGAGCGGTCATCCTTGAGGCTTGTGAGTATGTAAAAAGTGGCCAGCCTGTCCCATGGAGGAGCAGCATTGTGGAAAACTGTGAAAATGGGTCGACTGTCCTGACTGTTCAATGTAGCATTGATAGTAACGGACAAGACAGCGACGGAGTAATGCTGCGGCAGAAAAGACAATTTGGGTTGCAGCAGAATGACTACTATAACGACCAGACTAACAACGAGCAGCAGACCACATAGAGGCTTGGCTCGACCACCCACATTCTCACCCCAACGACGCTGCATCCGCACAAATCTGCAACACACACCAACATGTGACTGACTAAGTGCCTTGGTGGTGTAACGATAGGCGATCGAACTCCTGGTTAGGCAGACCCGTTGAAAGGGTGGGTAGGGGTAAGTTACCCCAGGCTCCACGACATTTGGAGGGCCCCACCAACACTCAAAAATATAAACTACACCAAAATGTAGAATTTAAAAGAGCAGCGAGAAGTTATTGGGAGCAAGAATGTTTCCCCACGTCCCACTGTGCCTCTCGATGGGCCTGTGGTTAGGTCAAGTGGTTACTACTAGGATGGGTGATCATAAGCAACATGTCTATGCCTATCTGCAACCGTTTTCTCACTATATGAGCCAATACTGGCAAAATAACATCTTTTTAGCGGGTACCCCAAATTGATGCCCTCGTTCAAAGCAAACCCCCTCACCCAGGGGCACAAAATTTTGTCACGATAAACGAGAGTCCTTGGGGGGCCCACAGTGAAGATTTTGTGATCCTAGCTTGTGTCTCTTTGACACAATACCGCAGTGTGACGAATGGACAGACAGATGAACACCTAAACGATGGCTAAGATGCATGAAGCATTCTGCTGTCGTGCATAAAAATATAATGTCCATCAGTAATTGCACTGTATACCTGAGTTTTATAAACTGTAAGACAATGTTCGCCATAGTCACCCGCCATGTTTGACGCATATTGAAACTACAGGTCTATACAACTGAGTGCTTAACCCAGGGCTGGAAAACCTAGTTTTTTAGATAAGTTTCTTTTAGGTTTTCTCGTTTTGGTGTACAAAGACTGAACACAGAATTATGACCCATCCTATACACCATTCTCCATCACATCATTTTCTATAATTTTTTTAGCACAGTTTACTAATTAAAATGACTTGAAAATTAAATACAACCTAAACTACATGCACAGCAAATAAAAAAAACTGAAAATTAAAGCTGTAAAATTAACACATTAGTTAACGCGTTTATGTGTTCTCCGTCTCCACTCGGCTGTATTCTCCATGTCCATCAGGTCGACCCGCAAGTCCTCCATGTTGTACTTCTCGACGTCGATCCACTTTTTTCTCTGTCTTCCCCTACTCCATTGTCCACTTACGTCTGCCTCCAAGATTCTCCTGACATAATCCTCTTCTTCTCGGCATTGTATATGCCCAAACCATCTCAATCTGGGGCCTAATTTACAAAGCATCATAAGACAATCCTGAAATTGTCGTAAAATCCTCGCAACTTTGTCGTATCTTTGTCGTATATCAACAAGTTATGATGTCGTAAGATTGTCGCAAAAATGTTGTATCCGAATTTTTGAAGCTGATTTTACAACATCGTAACTCTCTCCCAATTTTGTTATAACTCTGTAGTTGCTAAAAATAGCCAGCCAATCAACCATCGTTATGTTACAACCTCAACCAATCACAATGCAGTGTCACTGAGCTGGCGCCGTGCTTACCGATGTAAACAATAACAAGTGAATTGATTTCGCGGCGATTTCGCTGCCTGAAGTTACTTCAAACAAAATTTATATGTATTACAGTACTATGTGAAAAATATATACTAATGAAAAAGCAAAATAATTACTGCATGCGTGCGAGATGCTGTCGTATGACAGCTAATGAGCTGTCGTACATTTTGTCGTAACTTCTGCGGTAACTTTGTTGTATGACTTTTTGTAAATCGCATTTTATCGTACATTTGTCGTAAACCTCCCACATTGTTGTATATTTGTCGTACGATCTTTTGTAAATTAGGCCCATGGCGTTAATGAATTAACATGTGTTAAAAATTAACGGGCATTAACAAAATTAACACACATACGTAAATTTATGTTAATTTACTAAATTCAGTGAAACAAAAGTTCCAATATTCCGTTAAACTGTAGTTATTTGACAATAGAATATATTCAAATAACTAAACTGTAGCCTAGTTGACGTTCCATCACTACTGGAAATAAATAATTATTTTGACGACAGGCTAAGAGATTTCTATGCTAGCTATGACGGCAGTTATTGTTGATTATAGGTTTAAAATGTGTTTCTAATTTTCTACATTCTACAAATGAGCTCCCCAAACGTCGCAAGGCCCGAGGTAACTTACTCCCCTACAATCCTTCTCGACGAGCCTGCGTGCGTTAATAACGCGTTAATTAATGCGTTGAAAAAAATTAAAATTACGACAGCTCTACTGAAAATTAAAAATTTTTAAAAGTTTCCAAAACCTAAAATGTTCTGAAAAAATCCAATTTTCCAGCCCTGGCTTAACTGAATATAACTACAGCAACATCAAGCATACCCTGTACTAACGGCTGCGATGGAAACTGCATAGAACGTGTGACGACAGAGAGGGTGAGCTCCTCTCTCCCAGGTAGTCAGCCGCAGCAGTCCGTGATTAACATTCACCAGTGGTGTTTACAAACTAAGCGGACACTCCATCATTTATCGCCGTATAATCGATACGGGGTAAATTAAACGTAAACATTAAAAAACTCGTAACTCGGCAAAACAAAACGTAAACACAGGACGAGGGGCACCTGCTACGCTAGAGATGGGCAAAATTGAAAATTATATCAAATTTTGTCAATCCGATTTCTACAGTTTTATGTTAGTGGTTAATGGTAACTTTGGCCCTATCTCTCACCGTTTTTGAGATACGGCCATTTATAGCCATTGAAAATTGCGGCCAAACCGCTGCAAATGGAGGCATGGTTACTATTGATAGCTTATAGGAAGTCGCCAGCGCCCTATCCGATGGTACCGTCGCCGAATCTATACGACTTACCGTTTAGCCACAATACATCTATTACATGCAGACAAACGGACAGACGGAAGGACGGACGACAACCGTGCCAAAAGCTCGACTATTACTTAAGTAAGGTCGGCTAAAAATTGAGGCAGAAGTTGTAATTTCGATAGAGAACAGTTGCAAATTTTCGACAAGATATGGGTGCTCAGAATTACAATTTGGCCTATATATTCGAAAATTTTCTAAACTAGCGTATTTTCTATTATAGATGTAAAAACATTTTAATGTTTTTAATAAAAGCATTAAAATATGTTTTCTATGTTCGTGATTTTTAATGTTTTAAAAAAAATTTTTTTGTTATGTGTTTTTTTATCTTTAAAAATGTTTTTGTGCTTTTTAACGTCATGTGTTTTGTTCTGGTTGAATCGTTAGGATAAATAATCACAGATGTGCTAAAATGTTAACGTGACTAGTATACTTAGTATTTGTTCTGACATTTGATTGTTTAGTTCATAGATGAGTTCACGGTTACATAAAATAAAAAATGCCTAAAGTAAAAAGTAGCAATTGGAAACATTTGCAGTTTAATGTTTTTATAATGTTTTTATAATGTATTTATAATGTTTTTATAAAAGTATAAAAACATGTTTTTAAATGTTTTTTTTTAATTTGCAAATGAATGTTTTTAACATCTATGTTTTCCATCCACAAGATAAGCCGGAAGAAAGTCTCCCGCTAAGAATAATTTTGTTTTCGGTAGGCAAAAATTAAACGTTGGGACAGTTTAAGGGTCATGCAGTCGTCTACCCTTCTTTCATCTTTTTACACCATCCTGTTACATTTTAGTCAATGAAACCGCAGCATAGCGTATCACAGGTAGCACGTGCTTTAGCTAAGCTTATAGGTTTACAGGCTACTGCTGTTGCTGCTGCTAACGATGATGATGATGATGGCATATTGGTCCATGGATCAGGTGGTTTGCGCAGAAAATTAGTAATAACTCAACATATTCAATCCTTTTCGTTGCAGACCTCGCAGTGTTATTTAAAGCCCTCGATCTCTATCTCGGTTATTCTGCGTGAAAACGGATCACAAATCGTAGGCCTAAATGATCAGTTACATAGCCTAGTCCTGTCGGAGACCTATACTTACCTGCAGACCATTGCTATATCGGTTATTCAAGCTTACAGCGGCACTTACAATGCGATGAAAATCTACGTGCACCTTCTATCTGACAAGACAAAGCTAGCGAAAGCATTAAAAATGAAAAATGTAAATCTATAGGTTTAAACGCTTCAAGTTCCCATCCATGATTTCGGTGTCTTAATTCGATGTTTCTTATTCATATTTTTGCATGCGATGTGCTTCTAGCCATGCATGTCGGCGATGATGTCGCTCGTCGTCTCTTAGCTTAATTTCCCTTTCAAGGTATACACATATATCAGTTATCAGATGTAGTTATTGCACCGTTGCAGTCAGTGATGGGCATAAACGTTTAATTTTTAGTTAAACTTCAACTATTTTTCTAACTAAAAATAGCTGTTAAACTTTTAGCTGAACTATTTTATTGGCCCCTGAAATTTCTTTGGGGAGGGCCCCCAAATTTCTGAACCTAATTTTCAAAATTCAGCCTACTACCGATCATGGTGCAAAATTTCCCAGCGATCAGCCGATGCACCTCAAAGATCCCGAACATCTGCGGTAAAACAAAAGTCTGCTCCAGGAACTACCGTTTCTGGGGAGACTAATTAGCATTTAGGGGCCAAAAATTAAAACAAGTGCTTATTGTAGCACCGACAATGTAAAACTTGGACATCATTTTATGACAACTGAAACTCAACGGCCTGCTATTAACAAGAAAATTGTGCGATAGTTCAGATTTTGCATAAGAGGAACGAAACGTCAACACAATTAAAAAATATCATAGAATTTAATTCTTTGATAATCAACATGCAACTGAACACAAAAACTGAAGACCACCAATGTGAATATAATATGAAATATATTATTTTTCAATCTGTTTTCATTCATCAACTGACATCGCTTTAATTCTGGTAGGAAAATAACAAAAACTACAACATTAGTCTGAAAATACATGCAATGACAATGTATCTGTAGTTAATCCATCTGCACAATATCTACAGAGTCAAGTAAGCCTATGTGAAGAAAACACAACAAAGATGACAAATACGTAAAAAACTGCAGGCAAGACAAATTTAAATAACAAGCTGTCACTAGGATAGCAGACTGCACTGGTTGTCAGTGACCTTCAAAGTCATCCAAGGTCAATGATTTTCATCTCATCTGAAATGGCATATGCCACTTCCTATTAGTGATTAATAGTAACCTTGGCCCTATCTCTCACCATTTGTGAAATGTGGCCAGTTTTCTGTTAAAACTGCACATTTTCCCTACTCCACTCCATTTAACCCCAAGATTGAAAATGTTCTCCTTGCACTAGATCGCTGAAATTTTGCATGCCTATGTTTAAGGCACATGGCCAATTATTTGTGTAGAAAGTTTTCCCCTATGACGCAATGCTTAACCTCAATACATCCATTACAGGCGACAGACAACAACTCGCACCATAAGCTTGACCGTAAAGTAAATATGGTTGGCTAAAAACTATGGGGGGATGAGGTTGATCATAACCTCATTAATTGAAGCTGTGGCTGATGACGACCTTCAGTGGAGACCAGTTGACAGTCGGTGGAAAAGTAATCCAGTGGTCAGAGTAAGGGTGCTAAGGATTAGGAGGCCCCAAACTACGATATGCTACTGTATTATTTCTGTCCATTAACGATCTGTCTCATGTCAACATTATTGTGACCAGAGTTTGAAACAGAAAAAAGTACTTCCCAGTATGGAAGCTGTCGTAGTGTCAATTGCAGATCTAATACCATCTATTAAGTACATCAATTTGTAACTATAGCACAAAAGAACTGGCAGTATGCTTTCCAGGTGGCCAAAGAAATGCCGGTATGCCATACCAGCCCAACTTCAAAGTTCGAACGTGACAACTGACAAGGCAATCAATGCATAGTTAAAATCCTCCCAACCGGTTGCTAAATATCACTTTTACCACTGAGTAGGGGCCCAGGGGGGGTCAATCCTAGGGAGCTGACCCCCAATACTGATGAGGGATCAACCAGCGGCATCGTGGGTTGAAAAAAGTATGCAGCGGAGGAAGGTGCAGTTTTCCAACAGACACGGAAATTCCCGACAGAGGAAATTATAGCTGCACAAAATTCCAATTTTGCCCCAAAATTTCCCGAAAATTAGGGCTTTCAGCCACAAATTTAGCACTTTTTTACAAACATTTTTTTACACAAAGAAAACTTGTGAACAATTATCCGAGAACCCAAAAATTCCGCATGGGCAATTGGGATCAATGCCAGAGAAGTGCTACTGAGTAGCAAGCAGTGTCTATGTAGTGGATTCAGTGGCAGTGAGCCATTGCTGGAGTGCAAACTTGGTGCCTGTGCTGACCCTCTCAATGTCCTCACCAGTGACTGGCGCTAGGTTCAACAGACCACGGCTACTCATGGACTTGACAACAGGCTTGTTACAAGACATCTCAATCACCCTGCGCATGCACAGCACATACTATACTGGCGATCGGCCGACAACAAGATCAAATGCACCGGTTTAACTGTTTTCAGCCTGTTGAAAAATTATGTGCCAAAAAATACAAAAATTGGGGCTAAAAATTCCGATTTTGTAGGATAATCAAGGCCAAAATTGCTGTTGGAAATGTACAGCTGTCTGTCCCAAAATTGCACGTTCTTGCCCCTCCCTCTACTTTCTCCACCCATAGCGACAGTGGTTAAAAGTGCGAACAAAAAAGCTGTGCTAAGCTAGGCCTGGTTACTACTTGGATGGTAGATGGTAAACCCTCTGGATATATAATCAACCACCCTGGAAAAACCCAGCCTTCCATCGAGTACCATCCTCTGCCTGGCTATGGTTAAAACTGTGTGCACTCACTAGTATTAAGTGGCCGGTGATCCCATATGGCAGACGACGCTCCAAATAGCTATAGACACCTTTTACTGTTCGACAATAAAGTACAATCCAGAAAATAGAGCAAAACATACAAAAACAACAAGCATATAATGGCACTTGAACAAAAGTGTCAACTGGGTGTGGTCCACAAATAGCCAACAAATTTTGAATTTTAATCAATCAATCTATTAATCAGTCATAAAATAGCCACGTACAAAAATGAAAAGTGGTTTACAAGCACTCAGACAAAAAAAACTAACCAAAACTGCCAGAAAAACTGACTGCACAAAACAAGAAATAAAAATGAACAAAAAAAGGTCTAAGAACACCTGCTGCACGTGTTAAGCAGTGTGGCAAAAGTATTGAAGAACTTTTCAAGGACTGTCAAGTACCTTTTCCAGATCGACCTACTCCCATAATATTTGACCATGTCCTGATAGATGGTTCTGGCATGATATCAAAATAATTTTCATATTGAGGTCACGTCGATTTTGAAAAGCTGAAATTCAAGAACATTCAAGAGCAAATTTGGTTATCAAAGACCTTCCAGATCGTGAAAAAAAATGGAACAAAATTTTCAAGAACTTTCGAAAACCTGTGTTGTCTCACTAAAACATAAGGTTGTGCATGGCTCCTGTCCACTTACTTGATGGTGTCCGGAAACCCATCTTGGGTCCGCGTGTCGACAACGACGACCGGTCCAGTCTCACCGTCATCCGTCAGACTGGCAATGACTTCCACCATGGATCTACTGACCCAGGTAGCAGCACTGACCTCTGCTGTGTCAAGACACAAATATGGCTGGAGACGACTGCAAGTCAGCGGGTTGGACAGTCTGGCATGCATGTAAACGACCACGTGATGACGCACCGGTAGACCTCGCGACAACATCGGTGGATACGACAACTACATGACGAACAATACAAATCTCAATGCTATTCACCAAAACTCACTCTATCAAAGGTTTGATACTTCAGTACCAAAGCGTCAATGTGGACGCCTACACCACCACAAAAACGTCAATAACTAACTCAAAAACGTGACTTCACCATAAATGACCACTGACCCTTGATCCTAAGACCTGAAGAATTCACCTCCATTCGAAAATGCTCATGCCCACCCTCAAAGC
>Ga0209367_1003448_pt1 | contig 21501 bp, 11 predicted proteins | sample WorMetLIZISLAND2_FD_187412 | JGI IMG/M metagenome (GOLD analysis project Ga0209367, IMG submission 187412) | Marine gutless worms symbiont microbial communities from Max Planck institute for Marine Microbiology, Germany - Olavius geniculatus... ...
GTGAAATTCTGCGTGAGGGGTCAGCTCACCGACATAATCAACTGTGCCAAATTTTATCTCAATCAGATCAGGGATTTTGATTCTGCGGGGGTCGAATTTTTGGCTTTCCCATAAGAAAGAGAAGTCGCCGTTAACACAGGGCTTGAACTACCGTTCAGCCTGTGATTTATTCCAGATGTCTGTGTTACATCTGTGATCTCTTCTCGAGCAGCCGAGAATCTTCCGTGCCACTGACATCTCAAAGACACGTAGTGACCGTATATTCTCTTTCTTAAGAGTCCAAGTTTCGGCGTTGTACAACAGTAATGGACTGGACTAGAGTACGATAAGTTAGTAATTTTGTTTCTTCACTAATGTCCTTGGCCTTCCAAATTTTCACAAGACTCCGAGTTACTTTTGAAGCAATGCCAATTCGCCGTGAGATGTCCTCAGATTCGGCCACTGGCTGACATTGTGCACTTTAAGTATTCACATACTTACTTACTTACTTATACTTCCTTGTCACAAGTGGCATCACTACAAATGGTACCACCGACACGAGATAGACAAACTCTTGCACCTGTTTGATTTTAGAACTGCCTACCTTGGTATGCAACTATATTTGTGACGTGTCTCTCAATACAGGTTGTACCTCGGTTTTAACGAGGCTCACTGTAAGTCTGAATCTGTTACTTGTTACCTTGTTGACTATCAGCTGTAGGCCATGGTCACTGTCTGAGAGCAAACTGATATCGTTAGCAAATGTCATTCGCTTCAAGTCTACATCATCACAACCTCCAGGAAGATGTTGAACAACAGTGGTGATAGAACACAGCCCTGCAACACCCCAACTACTGTAGGAAACCAATTTAATAGACCACCATCCACTCTATGTGAGCATTCATTGTATCTCTGTATAAAGATTCCAGGATCCTGATAATCTTGTCGTAACCCAGGTATCTCATGACGTGCCACAGTCCAGCCCTTTAGACACTATCAAAAGTCTTTTGGAAGTTTACACGGCAGATATACAAGATTTTTGCAAATTCACTGTACAGTTCTGACAATCGTCTGAGTGTGAATAACGGATCAATGGTACTTTGACCACTTTTGAAGCCTGCCTAAGCTTCACTCAAAATCTCCTCAGATCTCTGTTCTATTCTCTATAGAAGAATAGAAGCCAACAGTTTCTCACAATGAGGTGATGCCTCTGTAGTTGTCACAGTCTATCCTTTTTCTTGAACACTGTCACAATCACAAATCTCTTCCAAGTATCTGGTACCTTTTCTGTCTCTTAGATTTTGCAGCAAAAATTATACAGGATGTCAACACCGTGCTGATTTGATTGGATGAGTAGGGAAGAAAGACAAGAAGGAAATAGATAAGGCCTATAGCGTTTTTCCTGTTTCTGAAGCTATAGATCTTTTATTGCGATAAAGTCAAATTCTGTGTTAGTAAATTTCACGATTTATTACGAGGTTAGACAGGAATTCTCTGGAATATTTTATGCTTTGACGTGTTTTGCATTGTCGTATCTTATTTGACTTTCTGACCAAGTTAGTTTAAAAAAAACAGAATAATTACATTTGGCATGTTACAATGTTTTTTATTTTGTCGCATACATTGTGGTCTATATAAAAATTTCTCTGACATTTTGAAGTTAATTTTTATTTAACCCTAACTCCAGGCCTAGCGTATTATAATACAATTTTATTTTATTTTTTTTAATTTTTGCATATTTAGCGTACTGTGCAACAACAACGCCACGAAAGTGTTTAGATGGTAAAGCAACAACAGAACTGATTGATGTATGCAAAACCATATACACAACAGGGATCTGGCCAACAGACTTCGTGCAGTCAATAATGCTACCGCTGGAGAAGAAACCCAATGCAATGAGGTACGAAGACTTTAGAACCATAACAATCATCTCGCATTCTGCAAAGATTTAGCCGAAAGTGTTACAGAAGAGAATTGAAGCAAAAGTAGATGCAGTCCGTTTCCTCTCAGACGATCAGTTTGGATTCAGAAAAGGTACAGGAACCAGAGACGCTATAGGTACACTGAGAGTGCTCACAGAGAGAAGTTTGGAAGTTGATCGTGATGTTTATGTCTGCTTCGTAGACTACAAAAAAGCGTTCGACCGAGTAGATTGGTATAAGCTAATGAGGGTCCTGAGAAGACTGGGAGTAGACTACAGGGACAGGAGATTAATTGGAAATCTGTACATGGGACAAACATTCACAGTGAGAATAGTAGAGGAAGACTCTGAACCAGGCATCATTGGTAGAGGAACAAGATAGGGATGTCCGCTATCTCCTCTGCTATTCAACATCTATATCCAGGAAGTATTGAACGAAACTCTTGACAATGTAGCAGATGGAGTAGCGACAGGTGGAAGGCTAGTACAGTCTATACGCTTTGCTGATGACCAAGCAATAACGGCCAGTTCGGAAGAAGGTTTGCAAAAAATAATGGAAGCATTAGAAAGAATATCTAAAGAATATGGAATGCATATAAACCTGAAGAAGACAAAAGTAATGATGTTTACCAAAGGTCAACCGAGGAAAGTATCAATCTGGCTTCGAAACACTGAACTTGAAAAAATTCATGAATTCTGCTACTTGGGCAGTTTACTTACTGAAGATGCTTGTTGTGATAAGGAGATCAAGAAAAGAATTGCAATGGCAAAGGCAGCCTTCATGAAAAAAAGGAGAATTACTACGAGGAAACATTTCAAGGGACTTGAAGAAACGGATGGTGAAAGCACTAGTATGGAGTGTAGCTCTTTATGGCTCAGAGACATAAACACTAAGAAAAGAAGACATCAAACGTATACAAGCTTTTGAAATGTGGATCTGGCGTAAGATGGAAAAGATCAGCTAGACAGCACATGTGTCAAATGAAGAAGTCTTGTGTCTGATACAAGAACAACGTTCTCTGATGCAAGTCATCAAGCAACGCCAAGCAAACTGGATAGGACATGTCTTAAGACATGACTGTCTTCTGAAGACTGTACTAAAGAGGAAGATAGAAGGGAAACGGCCAAGAGGAAAACCAAGAAGGAAGATGCTGGACTTACTAATGGAGCAAGGGGAAAAGAAGATCAGTTACGAGGAATTGAAGAGAGGAGCACAGAGCAGGGTCGGATGGCGTCATCGTCATTGGAACATACCTTAGGGCAGAGCACGCAAAGAAGAAGAAGCAACAACAACGCATGAAATGTTTGGAAAAGTTTGCTGGTTCTACTGCAAGCATTACAAAACACGAGCTTTGCAGCTGTCGCTAAAGAAAGCCGACCGTACTTTCTGCTTGTCACTACATGTTGTTGCAACGTTTCACGTTTTACAACGCAAAATTTCCACTTGTATCCGTGTTCTTAAAAACAGTTTCTTTTTTATTTCTATCCGTAAATCGGTAAATTTAAACTTGCGCTAACTTTGCAAGTTAATATTGTGCCTATAGGAAACTCCAAACGCCCTGTCTAACGATACCATCACCGACAACATACGACGTACCGTGTTCGTCACTCTACGAAACGTTACAGATGACAGACAGATGAAAGACGGACGGACGGACATCCAGTGATTGAATTGTGAAAAACTAGCTGGGGGTTAAACTTTTCGACGGTCGGAGTCCGACAAAAATTATGATGTAAATTGTATGTATGTAGTATATAGCTGACTCCCCAGTACATAATTTAACAGTGTGTTAGGGGGTTGAAGAAACAGTTTGGGGTTTAACCCCTTAACCTTCCCCGGCAATTCCAACACTGCGGACATCAGAGCGTACCAATGGCCTGACCAGATCGCGATCCGCAGTCAGGGTTTCTTTGAAAATACTGTATTATCTACAGTATTATTTGCTATGCTACGTTGCAGGCATGCGGTACGAAATTGACGAAAACAAGTTGTGGATACAGGAATGGGAAAGAGTTAATGCTCTTGAATATCTAAGAAAAGACAGAATAGCAGGGCAGCAAAAAACCGACATTCGTGTTATTTCTATTGAAGACACGTGCGTATGGCAATATTGCTCTCAGACATATAGGCGCATGATTATTACTGCCGCGGAAGCCCTGTGGACACGATAACTCATGAACCGTTACACTTAAAACGATGAAATGTTGCACGAATCTTGAAAAGCTCTAGAAGCCTATCGAGTATCAAAATCATAGGTTAAAGGTCAAAGTCTCACAGGTTTTTCGTGTGTTCGCGACGTGCCATTCAATGGCAAACCATGCGACAAATGCATTCGCTTGATGGCACTAGCGGCGGTTGTGTTCCTGCAAAAGTGTGTTCAAAACAACAGAAATGATAAAAAGTTGTAAACCAAAATGAAACAAAATAAACTAAAATGACTTAGTTTTGCTCTTTTGTTACATTTTAGTCAAGTTTTTTTCGTGCGCTATTACGCGCCTCAACGTAAAGTTGGCTCGAATTTACGAAATGTAGCACATGCATAGACCGCGGGCAGTACTTAGCAAGGCTTGGCGATTTATTAGTGTTTGATCTTGCATTTGTCATAAGTCTATTTTTCTAGCCTATTTTCTTTGCTAATTTGTTTTCGTTGTATAGGCCTACGGATATTGCAAGCTTACTTTTTCCTGATACTTTAATATGTCATAAGATAGGCCTATGTTGTAAGCGAAGAGCAAGTGGTAACACAAAGTAAAGGTAATAGAATTGAAAACCAAAATAACATATAAAGATAATCAAACCAGTGTTATAATATATACAACAGTGACAATAATAAGCTAGAATCGTCATTAGATCCACTTGCCATCATCAGGTTTCCGTCGTTCACATATTTCATTTACTGACTTTTTAATTTCAAAACTTACTTGTATCCTACGCTTCACCATTGTACAAACATCGTGGACGAAAACGAAAGTCGACAGACTCTCACAGCAGACTCAGAAACGTTTTCTTTAAAACCCTACCACGAGCTACATTCCAGCTGACACTACGCGCTCTTACTCTGTGGGTGATAGCCCACCCTCTCCTCACGCAACTTAATTACTGCCGTTACTTGTCGATCGCGGCTCACTGACGAGCACTAGAAGCTGTTTATTGCGTCCTATTCAAACTGTTTAATTTTCTTAGGCGAGAAATGTAATTCCCGAGATGGAGATTTTTTCTCGAGTCTTGATTGTCATGAGTCTCGTTAAGATCTGTACTTAATTCCATGGCGACAACTAGATTTACTAAATCACTGCATCAGTAAGCGACTAAACATACCAGGGGTGGATTCAGAAATTTTATAAAGAGATGACCGGTGGGCAAATGCAAGCTTATAACGGGGGTCTGGCAGTGGAGCCCCCGGACCCCAGTGGGGTCCTGGGACAGAGCGTCTAGTCAGAAAGAGCTTTCAGCCTTTTGTCGCTTGATAAACAAAGGGCAGCCGTTAGTTGTATGGGTGTCATAGTGGTAAACATTTTTACAACAACTCAACATAGCAAGTGTGGCGAGTGAAAAAATGAGACCACTTTGCTGTCTTTGTTCTATAGAGTCCCACATAGGGGGCCTTTTGTTAACTTGAGGTGGAAAATATGTGACATGCAAAATCTGAATCTTAACGCACTGTAGTTGAAGTTGACTACCACACCGACGAAGGAAAAAAAAGCGCAGCCAGCTGGGCCCCCTCTTAAATGCACCTGTGATTAATGAGTAAGTAGAAAAAGTATTGCCTGTAAAAGTATTGGTATTGGTATTGACAATAGTTTTTGGCCAAAGTATTAATATTGGTATTACCAATACTTTTCACAAGTATTGTTAACGACCCTGTTTTCAGCACAGTGATGACGTATGATTTCAGAGTGCACGCTGTGAAGTCGCGACTGGATAACATTGAAGGCCAGGTAAACTGTTCGCTTTTGATACTCGCGAGTAGTAATACAGAGACAATACGGTCTCGCCGTTGGCCTATATTGTCCCTGTTACTACCCCCGCGCTTATGCGTATGTATCAAATGTAGAGAGCGTGAAAATTTACGTCTTAATCTACTGAAAGACAACTAAAGTTATTCCCGAGACGTTAGGCTCATAGGGCAGCTCTATTCTCCGTTTTCTGAGTTTCAATCAGACACCAGTTTATACTGCAAGATTACGGATACGGGGCCAGTGCATCGCACGGTGCGCCTGTTTTTTCTTGCATAAACCTACCAGCGTTCGCTTATACTCATTGCGTTTCTTCGTGTCGAAATGGCTGGTAACGAATCGAGAAGGTTTATAACTGGCTGGCGGTGGTCACTCACACATTTAGTAGGACTACCAACCGGGCCCGTCGTTGAAACTTCGTTGATGGAACCAACGGCGTTATTTACAGTCAAGTCAAACCGACATCTTTATTTTATATCAACAAGCGTTCATATTTTTTCAGTTATGTTAAAATTATACAATTAGTACTTTTACTATGACTGTCTATTGTAGATGAGAGAAGTACGAAATGCCTTGACACGTTGAATCTGGCTAACTGAATTTTACTGGTGTGCAGTGACAAACTGAACCACGAAGTTTGTAACGTTTGAACTGTACACAAGAACACTTTACATTAGTAACCTCTCTCGCAGTGAGAGTACCGGTACAGTGTGACAACGGTGCGTTAGCTGTTTTAGATTATCTGTAGTGTATTATCCCAGTATTATGTATTATCCCAGTTTATGCCAAGGTTTTATTCATACTGTCTACCTTTAGCCTTACGTTTACAGTGGTATAACGGGTTGATAACGCGACCGGTGCACTCAAGCACGACCAAACGAAAACAACGTTCGTTTGCAACAATAACTGCTTCTGATCTTTGTATGTGTATGCAAAACAACTGCCTGGAATGGTATTAGTGAGTGTCAAACGAACGTACACACTCCAGGCAGTTGTCTAGCATAATATGCCTAACACTGTGACGTACAACATTCTCAACTCCTCTCAACCTGCTTATCTACGTTCTCTGTTCAATTATCACACTCCCACACGTTCTCTGCGTTCTGCCAACACCAATCTTTTGTCGGTTCCACGCGTCCGCACAACCTTTGCCTCCCGCGGTTTTAGCATTGCAGCCCCCACAGTTTGGAACTCATTACCCTCTAGTACCCGTAGTTTTACCTCTGCAGACACTTTCCGTCGCCTCCTTAAAACTCACTGCTTCCAGCAGCCTACTGTTTCTCCTAGCGGCTCAGCCAAGTGCCTCAGATTCGGCCACTGGCTGACATTGTGCACTTTAAATATTGCATTATCTTACTTACCTACTTACTTACTTATTAAGTTTTTTCATGCTGGCCGACAGTCGGCAGTGTCACCTACACCGTCGTTCGTTTGATCACACATAACAACTGTATGGGTGGGTTATCGACACGTTATCCCACTGTAGCCATTACGGTAGACGTAGGTAATACGAGTGATGACCTATCTATTTCTGCTCAAGTGATAACGTGGGATAAAACTATGTTAAACCAACGTCTGCAGCGGCGGATCAAGAGGGTCTTCTCGGTCCACACAGAGTCAAGCAATCATAACTAGTAACTATGATCAAAACGCAGTCTATCAAAATACCGAGTTTGTTCCAGCCCCGCGGACACATTTGACGAAAAGTGTTTAGAAACGCCACCCTAACTACTAAAGTTGCAGAAAAACCCACGATTCAGTGTTTTCTTTTTTACTCAGTAAATTTGCTTTCCCATACCTCAGTGGGGGAGCTTAGGCCTAAAGCATTCGCCGAATCCTCTAGCTGGCGGGAAGGACTCACTGGGGAGAGGCTGGCTAACCATCCCGAAAAACCTTTTCGATTATAAGTACGTCACGATGTCTAGTGTTGTATTTCAGTTCTCAGACAACAGTGCAAAGTACACGTTAGAAATAGTCCCATTTAGTTGTTTATAAAAGCCGTTACAGCTGCTGAAATAGCAGAAAAAATCATATTTTGCGTGAGATTACCCTGTATTTTCATCACGGCACTCTGGAGGATTTTACAGCGCTTCCCCAAATATCTTAACGGAAAACTTTTTTTTCGCTTCGGCCTTTTGGGCCTTTCTGGAAAATTTCTAGAATTGCCGCTGATGGTCTTAAATGTACAAGTTTTCTTTACTTTTTAGGCCTACTTATTCTTTACAGACAGTGGCTGAGCACACATAAACGTTAGTAAATGTTTCAGAACGGGATGGTGTTGTAATGCTTTTTTATCCGTCACTGTGAATGTTAACGTTAATGTTAATGTTGTACCACCGGTGAATTATTAATTTTATTAGCTCTATTTGTATAAAGGAAATATCTAACTGCGAAGGCAACGGGCCATAGAATATTTGGGGAAACTATTATAAGACACACTCAACACTGTATACAGTCCGGGTTTCTCCCTATCTATCTTAACAAGTATTTTAACTTTGCTTTAAATACATATATTAACTGCTTTTAACTAATTTTAACTACGTAGGCCTATGACACTGAATGGCCTATTTTGTGCTGATGTGTCTTTTTGTATGCTAATCTTGTCGTGTGTATAATTGTTGTGATTTTTCCTGATTTTTTATGTTTTGTATTTTTTGTATAACATACTACCCAAGATGCGTGCGAGAAAGTAACTTTGCCTCGACTATAGTCATTTGCAACATTAGCATACAAATTATCAACTAATCAACCGTGAAATTCCACATAGTGCTGTCCTGGCGTTTTTACCGGCGTTAACGCATGCGCCAATTTTTTAACGCATGCGTTAAGGGTGAGGAGGTAAGAATGAGGTGGACTACGTCGAGAGGGTGACTGCATTGACGACCGACGAACTCGTGGCTACATGTCGCAGGACCGTAAAACTAGTAAAAAACGGCAACAAAACAATTTTAATTACATGAGTATTATTTGATCGTCAAACAACCGCAGTTTATTTATCGATCAGAAGCAATTATGTGTGCTTAAAAGTTTAATTTTGTCTCTAAAGTCTTTGCAAATGGAAAATCTTTAGGGCCTATCCTTGAATTTCTCATTTTCGGAACAAAATTTTATGACAGGCTAAACTGCGTTCTCGCTTAGCCACTTTAGCAGTGTTCTAACTAATACATACTGCTGACAATATGAAGCGATCTGTCAGTGGTGTGTTGATGCACTTCGGTTACGAAATCCGTGATTCGATCTCAGCGCATGCGCAGACAGTCAGTCTCGTGGTCACTCGGCACCGGAAGTAAAAATATGTTTTCTCTGAGCGCTAAGTACTTCATGTTTACTTGAGAACGTTCGTCATCTATTGAGCTACTTTGGTACGTTTTAGTGAGAATATAAAAGTGTTTCTCGGAATAAACATAATATTCCTACTGAACAAAAATGCATAGGATAAGCTTACTATGCAGTTATAATTAATTGCTGTAAAGGAGTTATTCTACCGACTCCGCTTGTCGTGTTTTTCGGTCGATCTTTATATATATGGATCGGTGATGTCGTCTCTATAGGGGGTCCATGCAAAATCAAAAAAAAATTCAGTTCTTCCATTTCCGAAGCGATCCTTCCCAAATTTAGCACACTTATAGGGGACGACAATGTCTAAAAACTCAGGGAGACAGAATTTCGATATTGCTCCCCTAGCCAATTTTTTTGGCCATTTTCCCAAAAATTTGCATTACGAGTATTGGCTAACTTTTTTCCCCAAGTTAAATTTTTCTTAAATTCGCATATATTGTGGGCAGCAACAATGCAAGTATGATGATATACTTTAAAAAAATCCCTGAGTTTTGTCCAGCCTGAGAAATAAGTTTAACTATTTTTGGCCAATAAGGCCCCATGCAAAAAAATTCAAAACCTCGTAACTTTTGTTCCCCAAGTTAATTTTTTTTAAATTCGCATATATTGTGGGCAGCAACAATGCAAGTATGCCGATATATTTTTTAAAAATCCTTGAGTTTTTTCTGGCCTGAGAAATAAGCTTAACCCCTTTTCGCCATAAGCCGCCATGCAAACTTTGACGTTGCCTAGCGGCCGCATTTATGACACAATCGGGCTGAAAATATACACAGCGTTAGCGTTGGCCGCTGTAAATACTCCTGCCAAATTTCAGCTTTCTAGCTTTTACTCATCTTTTTGGCGTAAATTTAAAAATCGCAAAAACTTCAGCCTACTGCAGCCGTCGAGTATGGTCGGTCGCCGCGCTGAGAGCCAACATCTGTTTTGTATCAATTAGCTCGCCGGCGCGCCGCTGTCTGCCGATGCATTGCAGCAATATTAGGAAGTCGCCAGCGCCCTATCCGATGGCACCATCGCCGACCCTCTACGATTTACCGTCTAGCCACAATACATCCGTGATGGACGGACGACATACGGACGACGGACGACAACCATGCCAATAGCTCGACCGTTGCTCAAGTACGATCGGCTAAAAACATCTCGACATGTCGAGATGGTTTGTGTCCACGACTTTCCCCGCGGGGAAGTTTCGGTGAAAGTCGGCGTAATGGAATCTGGGTCTAAGCAATCATTACTCGCGACTGAACGAAGTTGCTCTTGAAAATTATAGTGACGCAACAACATAAAAAAAAACTTATGACCGACTGACGATCGATCGCTACCACAAGTCTCGTTTCCTGGAAGAACTTCAACTGCATCCATGGCTAGGCCTCAGCAACAATCATCCCATCTACTTCCGGTTTGTTCTAGTGTTTGGTCTACGGGTCGGCGGTTTGGGATTATCTGTATCGACGGATAATGTGCGAGGAATATATACATCAAATTAGTTACAATTAAAACTGCAGACTGTCAAACCTTGCGCCAGGTTAAATCTGTTCGCCGTATCCGCTGTGGCATGCATGCTGTGATATTTTTTTATAGCAATGACATCAGCCTTTGCCGTTATATCTATCGGCCTTGTGTAGCAGCAGCTATAATATTGTCGACATGGTCCTATCTCGCAGTGGTAAAATATCGGAAAATTTGACCTTCGCCTTTGACTATAATCATGTAATTTAATAGGTTTTTGCCCCTGACAAAGTACATGCATGCGCAAAATTTTATCGAGCTATGTGCAGCGCGGTTCGTGAGTTATCGTCAGGCTTGCCGTCGACATGGATATCCATGGATAGGCTATTATGCTGGCGCGCCTGCTAATTAAACTGAATACTAATATGCTTCGTGTTTCTATAATGTGTTCTTGTCTGTCGTTTTTACTCGGCATTTAATTTCCTCTTTATTTACGTTACTGAGTCAAATGAATAATTAGTGACATCAGCACGCTATTATTTAATCAGCCTAAATTAATTTATTAGTAATATAACAGCAACAGACCTTAATTTTCGGTGCGTTAGTACTGTTCGTTGAGCAACGAAAGGTTTATTTATTTGAGAGTTTATTTATATTTTTTATCAAACTTTTTCCTGCTTACTAACATATTTAATGCTAGTAGGAAGTAAAAACCAAGAGCGCTTCAAAAGCGTCCACTCCACCCTATATTTGTAGTCGTACATGAGTGCAACCTGCGTCTTGGAAAACAAGAATCTCAGCTGTTGCTGGGGTGTAGCGACCGTAGGCTTTTCCTTATAGGCCTATCCGAAGGTCGTGAAAAGAAAGCAATATTTTTCAGAGTCTTAGTTTTGCAGTCTTATTCACGCCATGGTGACACTGTTTTATCGAACACTAGAATCAACATAGGGATACGATACGCTGGGTGACGGCTGCAGGCAGCAATGTTGCATTCAAAATTGCAGCCGAACCGCTGCAGATATAAAACTGGTTACTTTTGACAGCCTATGTAAAGTCGCCGTCGCCCTATCCAATAATACCATCGCCGACCCCCTTCGACGTACCGTTTAGCTACAGTACATGCGTTACCGACAGACAAACGACAGACACACGACATATCGTACCCCCAAAACAGGGGCAATAAAATTATGCAGATTTTCACGAAACTTGGGAAATACTAAACTAACACAATGCTAATGTGTGTTTGTTTTTTTAGTTTTTATTTATTTTTTTAACAATTTAAAGTGGGGAATATCTGTGTCAAGTTTTACGGGGGTAGGCCTAAGCGCTCTTGCACTGGTGTATTTTGCAAAACTTGGGGGCTGCATGCACGCAGGTTAGGCGTCTGTAAATATAGATATATCAGTGGATATCCACGGAAAATCTGTGGATATGGATATGGATATGGATATGGATTGGAAATTTCATATCCACGGCAAGCCTGGTTATCGTGGTAGCGGAGAAACAAAAAAAAATACAAAAAATGCTTCGCCACGATGCTGAAAACAATACTGTCGTGACTGCCGGGGAGAGTAAACATTTTCTGTTGTAATTGCTCAAACAGCAAACTAGAAGGCGCTCGTGAGAGTGCATATCTCCGCCAAGTTAAGTGATTTTAACATTGCTACTGTAAAATGTAGAAGTTTTCACAGGAGAGCGCCACCGTTCTTGCCGATTGTGTATGACATGTGGAGATGATGATGAGTCATCACGTACACACACAGACAGATAGAACGACCTATCTCTTAATCTCCTCCAATGTTCACTACGTTCACCTTGGCGGCGATAATAAAAATATCTATAAATGATTATAGCAACAGCCACTATATACTAAGATCAGTTCGCCTTTTCGAAAATTTTATTTCTAGCATTAGCGTAGGGCAGTGTTTTTTAACCTTTTTTGTTGCCGCGGAACCCTGAACAAGCGTGGAGGTCACTCACGGAACCCCATGCATTGATCCGTGCGTCCAGCGACGTACGCGAAGTTGAAGCTACAGGGTGTCTACGGACTCATTTCCCTAGCAGAGCAAAGCCCTTGTGAGGACGACAAAGCAAGCAAAGATGACCGATATTAAATTTGACCACATTAACAGGTAGCAGTACGTTATTACATTTAACGTAACACGACGGTCGTCGACTGCCTCTTAGCCCCCGCCATACCAACTAAAAAAAATTATCATGTAGACGTCCTCGTTAAAGATACGTGTCTTTTTAATTTTCCTTAGCATAGTGTTTAAAGAATTAAATTTATTAAGTAAATGGTCAAACGATTTCGTAACCATAGATCTAACCCTAATCAGTGCGTTTTCTTTTCTTCATCTTTATTTGCGATAGGCCTAATGCACTTATCTTCGGAGTTGAGTAGCCCAATGTCGTGCATAGAAAGCCTACGCTCCTAAAAATGCAAATACGCCAAGACTACTAACAGCAAAAATGATTTAACAGAGTTGGTCTATGCAAAAATAAACGCGCAGAAACGCAATTTCGAACAAAATATTTCATGATGAGTATTTCTACGACATTGTTTGGCAAGATTTCGCATGCTAGCTTATTTATTACTGACCAGCTGCGGAACCCTTGGCAGATGCTCGCGGGGTTCCGCGGAACCCCGGTTGAAAAACACTGGCGTAGGGCATAATATTACAGGCTATAGGTCTATTCGCTGTTACCCATGGTGATTAAGGTACCGTACACCCACATGCCCATATATATCCAGTTTTTCAAAAGAGGTTCAACTCTTTTTCCAATTCAACTCTTTTTAGCTACGGACCATCAGCTGGATAACATTTGTATCGCATTTGCATTGACTACGTTTATTGGTTCACTAGATAATGCGCTAGTGGAAAAGGTAAAATAAGGTCACGTCACATGGGTTTGTAAGGGCAGCCAGTTCGTCGTTCAATCACTCTGTGTTCTAGCAAAACGATTTCTGCTGTTTTGGATGTATGACCTGGTCGCCCTTACACAGTAGTGAAAACTGGTAAGTTTTTGAATATTGAATATTTGCTGTTTTATTAGCAAATTTAATCGTGAATTGAAAGCAATAATGTGACCCAACCCAATCACGTGAACATTCGACTCGTGGCGGGCGATTTCCTATGGGTGGTCCATTGCGACCGTGCGTCTGTATTGCATCGTTATGGAGATATGGCGCCTTAAAGATAATGGAGTCACGACCTCGACCTTTCGGAGTCACGTGACGTCATCGGTCACGTGATCATTCGACTCGCGGTGGGCGACTTCCTATGGGTGGTCCATTGTGGCCATGCTCCTATATTGCACCGTTATGGATTTATGGCACCTCAAAGATAATGAAGTCACGACCTTGATTTTTCGGGGTCCAAAAGTAGGGCTCATCATTTCTGCTTTAGCATAAGCTCCACTTGTTTACATCCTCACTATTAAGAAAAAGAACGGAGGCATACAGAACGAGACTTGGCCTCATAATGAAACTTAAAATTGCTTCCAAAATGCGATATCTAAACACTTTACATTCAAGTACTTTAAATTGCCATAATAATGTACTATTTCATATTCCGTTTTATATTGTCTCCTACGCTTATATATTCTAGCTTGTGTAACTTTGTGTGAGCTTACTTTTACAATAAAGGGTAACAAAAAAAGGTAGGGAACGCTGACGGGTACGTTTTATTTTGGGCACTGTCTTGTGTTTTATTGTTTGAGTTTAGGCTATGTGTATTACATATTTTGTTATCAGACCAACAAGCAACATCTAAGCAATCTCCAGGCGGGCTGAAGTAACTTTACTCGAATTAACATACACAATTTATTCAAATAAATGCACCTACAAAAACGCTATCACGTGACCAATGGGTCACGATATGTCGAACACATAGGCCTAACACGAATAATATAACAAAAAATATGTACTTATTGAGTATTATTAAAATATTAATGTCAAAGGCAACCCGTATAATACAAAACGAGCGACGTTGGCATTATTAACTTACACACAGACAGACAGACAGACAAACAGACACATAGACGGACACATTTCTGACGGACGAAGACTACTGTATGACACGTAACATCGACAAAATGAGATCATCGTTCAGTGTGCAGAACACGAGAGAGTATACAAGTAATTACCTACATCAGTTGTCAGCACAAAACGAAACTCCCAGGTTTTATATATTGTAACTTTGTCAAACATCAACCAATTTTTAGTACAATTTCACTAGCCAAATTACTGACTTACTTACTTAGCTGTCACATCACGAACGCGTCATAAAACAATATTCAGCTTTTGAATGCTGAATGATACACCGCAATTCACTTCTTCTCAAACCGACTATATTACACAAGGTAGTGTAGCAGCGCGTTTGTGGTGTGACAGTCGTTAATGATCATTTTGTTGCAAATTTACTGCAAATAATATCGGTAAGAGCGTCTTGAAAATGGATGAGTGTTTGACGAAGCTATGTCACAATCTTGGGAACAACTTTTCGGGCCACTTTTATGTACATACTCAGGCTCAGCTAGTCACGTCGGAATAATATACAAGTTACACTTGCGACAACGATTTGTTATCGTTATAAATATAACATTACAAATCTGCAGACACGTAAACGTTTCGTATGTTATGCGGTCGTCCCAACCGGCCTTATTACGGGTCTCGCTCGTCCGTCCGTCCGTTTGTCTGTCACTTACAGTATCTTAACTTTAAAACAAAACGATATAGAAAAAACACATCAATGTCGTGAACGTTCCCCCAGAATAAGCGTAACCGGTATGCCGATTTGTAGCTCGGAAGCTCAAAGGTGAGAGTCAAATGTAGTGTCATGCAGAGCATTATTATTAGGCAGACGGCCGCATATAACGACGACACTGTCAGAAATTCACAGTCACTTATGACACAGCTATGTATATATGTATATGTAATTATGTATATGTCAATAGTGGAAACACGTATATTAAACTACATGTTCATTATTCTTCGCTGAGTAATTGGCATAGTTTATGCGAACAGAGCTCTAATATTGCGCGTATGAACCACAACACCTTGCAGACATCAAAATATTAGCCTACGCCAACGGATGGAAACGTGCAGGCTACTTCACAATCGCAAATTCGAAATCGTACGCAGGAATAGTTCAAACTCTACTCATACGAAAATAATGTCATTAAAATCGGCACAAAAATAATCTGGAGTGCGGTTAACACACTGAACACGAACTACAGAAATGAAAAGAAAACGAGGCAGTAATCGAAGACGAGGCTTATGGGATGCGTCACGTCACGTGACTATCCACAATACATTGTGACTGACTGATCACAGCTGTAACAAATCTCCAAGTCTACCTCTTTGCATGTATGCATAGAGAGTAGTGATTAACTAGTAACCAAAGGCTACTGTAGTAAAAACGCCTATCAGTGGTAACTGTTTCTACCAACGTGAGATTCGGCTTTGCTCGCAGTACTCGGCTTAAAACTGCAAAACAAGCAAACTAAGTGAGTAAACATTTAGTGTGCGCTATGAAAAGAATTTACATAAATTAAAGTTTAGGTAAATTTAGCGTTGAAATGCTAACTAACAAGTTTAGCACATTAACGAATTACAACACTTACTAACTGACTTCATAGAAATCGCCCTGGGAAAAGAAACAGAGGTATTTGCCGTAACGTCAACAATCAGTAAGTAACGGTTGTAACTTTACGAATTTTCGTAGCATATTAGAAACCGGTTTGTTTTTTTGGTTGCCCTACCGCAGAGCCGAAAAACAACCAATTAAACCGGAAATAGTAAAACAAACCGGAAGTAAGAACAAAAACTATTGTTCGGCGGCGCTACGATGATGCCGACGCCGATGGTAGTGCCGCAGCGACGCGAACTCAATCCCAAGTCTCGCGAGAACTCGCTCGAAATCTCGCAGCATGAGATAGTCCCGCGTGTGCCGCATTGCGTTGCGGTCCACCTCCAGCACGCGCATGCGCGACACCGTGTCCATCACGTGATCGGGGACGCGACTTCCGGTCGCGTGTATGAGCCGCTGTACGGCGCAGAGCAGCCAGTACAGTCCGTGTTCGTAGTGGTCTTCGATGCGTTCAAACTGGCGTTCGTACGAGTAGGCTTCGTTGATTGCCAGTGATTCGCCGATACGTGCCTGATCCACGAATACCGCCACCCGAGCCAAGTGTTCGTAGCTACGATGTATCGTCTCCAACATCTGTGCACATCAACGCATGTTGTGATTGTAGCTTTTATTGCTTTTTCGTACTTTACCGGACACACTGAGAGACAGACAAATGAAAACCCCCTTCCAGCTAACATAAGGTTCGATCAAGTACTGCCGGTTTCAAGTTTTTTTTTACAAATTCCCCATTTCGAGCCAGATGCTCGTAGGTACGATGTATCGTCTGAATCATCTGTATACATCACACTCAGCACTGAAAAAAAACTAAAAGCAAGACGCATTGCGCTTTTAAAGAACTCCATTGCGTTGGTCATTCTACACGGTGTTTCCGTAACTTATAACTCCGTCAAAGTACAACAAATGTGCAGAAAAAATTGAAGCAACCGTAGCAGAAACGGTGCGAAGCCTAATTCAAAATGTTTGAACACAATTTGGCTACGGCTGCTGAAAATTTCGTGCAAGTTTTCATTTGACTGATTTATGAAAGAAAAAAAAATAGTGCCTTTTATTACAACACCATGTAGTACTGGTTAAACGGAATTGTACTGAAGCAGGGTCTATTACTGAAAGCCTGAAGTACATTTTGTGAACAGAATCTCCCCTACGATCATGCCAATTTACAGTAGGACAGAATCCGCTCGCGCGAAATGACTCCGTAACACCGATATGCGTAACGAAAGTGCCGAAATGTCACTGCGACGAAAACGTTCTTATAGTGGGAGGAAATTTCATCTTAGAGAGACCTAAAAGAGGAAGTTGTTATTCTGCGGATTTTGTCAGTTTGTAGCCTGGTGTTTACGATGTGTGTCGTCTGAATCCTCAGCAAATCTACGCATTTAGACATTCACCGTTCTCCACCTGTTTGTCTGTCTGTTTCTCGGCTAGTGATGAGACGATCCGCGCTTCTAACGGTCACTCGATACCGGTACGGAAAAGAGTATAAACTAACAGATGAGGTCAATGGAATACCTAACACTCACTTTATTGCAAATGTTTTAGAATGCGCCTCTGAAAAGCTTGTTAAATCGGTCAATATTTGGCGAAAATATGGACAAAAGTCTAGTAATTCACCTTTTTCCATGGACTACAGTACCACAGTATATATTACACTTTTATTTTGATCATTGGTGCGGGATGTCAACGGTCCATATTGCATTTCGCAGCTGCTCGTAGTGATGAGACAGCGAGGAGTAGAAACGAAACAATTCAGTAATACAAGGAAATTTCGCACAGCACTATGTAGCATCTTCTCGGATGTTTGTTGACAGTTACGTGTCTGCTGTTCGATTTCCTGTAAGCCAGTTAAATCGTCTCTAAAATCCGACCGCCGCCGACATGCTGTACGCTGTACGTAGGCTGTAAACGTGATGACGCCTGAAGCTGTCTCATCTGCAGAGTCTAGATCGCCAATTTTCCCAACCCGCTCTTCTAACCCTGTTCAAGGTCTTCCAAGGTTGTTGATTTTGGCACCAATCAAAAGCGCGCATACAACTTTCTATTAGTGATCAGTAGTAACTATGGTTCTATCTCGCACCGTTTCTGGGATACGGTGACTTGCTGGCTAAAAATCGCCAATTTTTCAACCCCAGCTCATTAGAAGTTCTTGATCACGGTGAACCATTTTGAACGAAGTTTCGGATAAACGTAACAGTTCCTGGTAGGAGAGTCCTTCATGAAACTGACGTTAAAGCGACATAATAAGCCTAGATTGCGTAGTTTAGGCAAAATACTGGCGTCTGACAGACGGACAGACGGACGGGCACCACGATCATAGCACAGGGCTCAGCGAAGACAGGGCTATGCTAGACGTTCTGTAGGAAACCGTGAAAGGACATACACTGGACGATGTAAAAGACATGACCCTGAAACACGTAACAGAATCGATTACGCTGAAAACATGGTCCAGCGTCGTTCGTCGTTGAGCGCGAATTCAGATAATTTTGGCATGCGACATAATTCTGCGAAGACAAGTTGGGTCAGTGTTGATGTTGCTGTAGTGTTGTTGTCGACGCTGATACGAGCATGTAACGTAGGCTACACCGACGACTAACGCACTGCTAACTGCCTGCAAACTGCGACAACCCGCCAGAGTGTATCAGTGCATGTCCTACGGTGGGTGTGATCGTGTGACCCTCGTAATTCCTATCTTATCACAGTTCCAGTGCACGCGAACATGTAACGCCCAGATTCCACTATTTAGATCGGCGGTAGTCAAGCCGTACAGTAAGTGGTAAAACGTCTTTGCATGCCAGCTGCATGGTGTTGTGCGACTGTTCACCGGACTTGTTGCATACGATTCAGATTCGCTGTAGACTTCTAATTTGCTGCGCTGCTTGTTGTACCACAGATCCTACTGACTTGCTGTAAATTTATTGGATATGTTATGCTCAAAGCTACCGGCGCATTCGAAACGTTGCTGTCACTGTGTTAAATAAATTTATTATGTGCATACGTAGTATTATTAACATGCTGTATTGTACAGAAGAGACGGTTGGGACATATGCTGCACCATGGTTCTTTGGTGAGAAAAGCGTTAGAAAGTGGACTGTCAGGCGAAAAGGAAAAAACAGAAGAGATGCTACTGAGCTGGCTACTGGCGAAAAGCGACGAGGACATGGATTTCTCACAACTCAAGGAGCTGGCACAGGATAGGACAAGATAATGTCGATGGAAAACGAAAATCTGCCCGAAGGGCAGAATACAACAGAAGAAGAAGTACAACGTCTAGAAAATATCGAACGCCCTACAGTGAATCCTAGACATGTGAGACGGTGTACAGTTTGTCGTGTTGTCCGACAATGAGTTTACAAAAATAGAAGTAGTGGAACGTCGGCTTAGCGCATTACGTCAGTGGAAGCGAGAATTGGCTGATGATAATTAACGACACTTCGAGTTCGCGGCACCTTGCTTCACTGCGCAGCCTGAGTCCATCGCAGGCCACGATGAAAACATCATTTTCCCTGACCAACATATCGTAAAATGTCATGAATTCTGATGCACGTGGAAGGCTATAAAAATAAGAAGCAACAAAGTAATTTAATAGTAGGCGAAATAGCTAAAAGATGGTGTTAGCTGGTAAGTAAGCCAGTGCAAGTTTTGGCTGGGGGCTTGACCCCCAAAATTTTCTCTTCCTTAGGAAAGCAGGGATCCCCATTCTAACACAATGTGTCGTTAAACCCCGCAAGTGTAACTACCAAATGGCATCCCCATCTCTCGATCTGGTTAAGCAGGGTCAGTAATGTGACAAACGAGAAACAGACCACGCTACTGAGAAATGTGTAGCTATAGACAAAATTGCTTGTGCTGTAAAAAATCGATTCCGCCAAAAATTAATCTCACAACGGATCGGCAATGAGAAAGCGTGTTTGGTTGTGACGATATCTGGCAAACGTTGTTTGTTTTGGGGGTTTTCAGCCTGTGGTTACCAGAACATAGAAAAAGTTTCTTAGTCTCGCAAGGCAACACGAGTTTTTTTATTTACGCACGATAGCACGTAGTGCTAAGCGCGTACTAGCTACCGTAATTCTGTCTGTCCGTCCGTCTGTTTGTTTGTCTATCTGTCCGTCACAACGCGGTGCCAAACCAAGCCCATCTAAAATCAAGACTCCGGCTTTTCACAAAAAACTGCAAACTATATGCTATTGCATATAGTTTGCAGTTTTTGTAACTAAATTTCAAGCCGCTGATTAAAAGAAAGTCTCTCGAAGAAAAGCGTCAAAGAGGGACACCCTCTAAGAAAAATACTCGGCACTGAAGACACATTAGTAGCTACGTACGTCTGCGTTGCTGAAATGCGCAATGGTCGGTGCTGCGGCGTCTGGCATTCCGGTAAGACGAACTCCCATCTGTTCCATGCCCTCGACGTATGACGTGTCGCGAAACCGCTGCGCCACCTGCCAACAAGCGCATACATATGGATTGTCATCGTCGAAAAATAACCGGCAAAGCATCATGGGCAGCGCTAGGAATCTGAAGCTAGAGCGGCAACGGGGAAGGCAAGGGCCAGGGTACAGGGAAAGGGACAAAAAAAATTAGTGTGGCTAAGTGTCGACCTGATTCAGTTGTTATGTGCATCAAAAAGACGAAGCGGGGTCCGGGGACATAGCCCCTGGTCGTAAAGGGAGTTGAAGGGCAAAGCCCCCCCCCTAAAGCTGAAACACTTTTGGCTTTTGGACGTTCAGTGGAAGCTGCAAATTTGCCCATTTTTTAATATTTGGAAACGCAACAAATTACAGATGTTTGTGTTGTCTTACAAAAATGGCCTTTAATAAGCCACATCTTGGCACTTTATCGCCATCAATATTTTTCCTTGAGGTAACCGGGGAGCAAGGGCACGGGGCAACTGCACCCCCTCTCCATGCCCTCTTCTAGTGCCGCCTATGCAAAGCACCTGTTTAGCGAACACGTCTCAGAGCTAGTTAGTGCCACCTTATCGCACAGTGCTATCTGCCACTCAACAAGGGTGAACCTGCCCACCTTACCCCAACCATTTATTTTTATTTATTTATTTATTTTAATATGTAATAAACACTTGCGACAAACGCGCAAGAACAATAACATAGGAAAAACAGTAAAGAAAAACTACAAACATTACTAAGATAAACAAAAGGAACACAGAAAATATATGCTAAACATAGGAAAAGAATGAAAAAAAACTGGAAA
>Ga0209367_1003449_pt1 | contig 21499 bp, 10 predicted proteins | sample WorMetLIZISLAND2_FD_187412 | JGI IMG/M metagenome (GOLD analysis project Ga0209367, IMG submission 187412) | Marine gutless worms symbiont microbial communities from Max Planck institute for Marine Microbiology, Germany - Olavius geniculatus... ...
CCCTCTGCGCTTTGTGCCTCGCTCAGGATCTTTGGTCCCTCCATCATCTGGTCCTGACATTTCCCAGCCCCCCCCAAATATTTTGGCAGCACGATGCTTCTGAGTAGGACTACAGCTGTAGTAGTCGAATGAATTGTTAGTCGACATTTGGGTATTTTTGTAGCGCGGCTTTCAGTTCCGTTGTAAACTGAAGCGTGATGCTCATATTGACCAGCCACTTCCAAGCTCTTTACATTGCTTAGAATCAACACACCAAGTCCGGGGCCTCCACACTTTTATCCGGTTTGTATCGCATCTTAGCATGTGATTTTATATCATATCTGAAATCTGTAGTGCTTCCATTACAATATTCAGCGGTGTATTACAATGTCGATAGTGTACATCAATAATATAGCAGATTAAAGAAGGTACAGCAGTTCACGAATGATATTAAAAGCTTCGTAAAGTAAAAATGTTATATGGTGTTTTGGTGTCATCTGAAGACTTAAAAACCTTATGCTTAGATGCTGCCTACCCTACAAATGCAGTTTGTATGCAAAAATCTTTTTATGTTTTTTTGTGGTTTCTTGTGTTGATCTTAATTATCCACACTTACTTGACTAAAGAGACAGACTATATTATAATGATGGTTTTGAAGTTTTTGATCATTATCTGGCAATGGTGTTGGTTTCTAATTTTAATATATAGTGTCTGTTTCACATTTTTCAATGCACACATATTAATTTGGAGTTCTGGGTATTACTAGTCAAAAGTCTGCTATTTGTTCATGAGTACTGTATTAAGGTTGATGTTTTTAGTTTTTCTAATGCTGCTTCATGTGGAATGATGTTGTGCATGTTTCAGTAATCGTGAAACGTCACGAGACGAATTCATTTTTTATTCCAAGCGACTGATGCGTCTGCTTATAGAGTTTGCACTGTCTATGCTGCCATTTAAGGTCAGAAGATGCAAATTTACTGTTACTTAGAGTTGGCCATGTTATTTTTTGTTAAATGTTTTTGTATTGGTTGAATTGTAGCAGATTGCTCGTCACTCAGTTTACATCATACCAAGTGATGGATCTTGCACTTGCAGTTTGCATAATGTGAAACTAACAACCCAAACTCTGGGGTGGGGGTTCTTGTAGGAGGGCAATGAGCCCCCTCCACATTTGAAGTTTTCACACCGTGGGTTTGGATAGAACGTTAGCCCATTTGAAATTTGGTGAATTTTATCTATTACTGGACAGTGGACACTTTTGTTGAATGGCTCCCCAATATTTTTAAGCATAACTGATCTTCACTGAAGCTAATTTGGGAGAACTTTGGAGACATTTTTATTCATCCATGGGAGGCACCTCAGGCTTTCTGAGCCCTCTGTTCATATGTGACACTGAACACCCATATTGCTTTGTTTTTTCGTGTAGACTTTAAACGTATGGGGCTCACTTAGACGTTGTATATTGTTGTAGTCGGTGAAGGTGGACACACCTCAAGGTATTGTTTACGACGGTGTTCGCATGGACACAAGCAAGGTATGTTGCAGCTGCTGATGCCATTTGGTATATTCCCCGTGTCTGATCAAGTTTAAATACTTTGATAAGTTTAGTTTAACTGCTTTCAGCACGTCTTAGCCATCGCAATTCTGTCCATCCGTCCATCACATGGGTGGATCAGGCAAAAACGGTGCAAGCTAGGATCACCAAATCTTCACCGTTGACTGCCCGGAAGACTCTAGTTTCAGGAACCGTAAAGCTTTTCCATAAATTCGAAGGGGGTCACCTCGAACGAGGGTGCTAAATGAGAGGGGGGTGGGCAAAATTTGTGATTTTTGGCGAATAAGTCGCTGTATCTAAGTAACGATGTGAGATAGGGCCTAGGTTACTATTAATCACTAATAGTAAGTCGTACACTGGCTGTCGATTGCCACCAAATTCAATGACCTTGAACGCCAAAATAGGGATTTTATGAATCTTTTGACAATTTCGGGCTGCGACACAAGTCAATATCATTCACAAGGTGGCGCCATGCAACTATCGTTATGCGATCCAGATAGAAAATTTGTTAAGTGTATATTAACGTAGCGTGAATACCCCAATTTCCAGCTATACTACTGAACCGAAACTGCTATAGGCTTTCGCGCGTCTTGTGTGCACAAGTAGCAATGGTAGTTTCTTGTTCAGTAGCTGTGCCTGCACTCTCTGCAAAGTTAAGTACTTGCTAGAGCAAGTATTTGCACATCTGCATTTGCATGTTAACTCGTTTTGATTTGTTTTGGTTGCCGTTGAAATGCTGATGACGTGTTACAGATCTGTGGCGTCAGCATCCTGCGTGCTGGTGAGACGATGGAACCGGCCCTGTCTGACATATGTAAAGACGTTTCTCTAGGCAAAATTCTCATTCAGACAAATCTGCACACAGATGAACCCGAGGTCAGTACTGGCATTATTGTTCACAGTAGAGATTAGTTATGAATGTTCATACACAGTGTGTTTATCCTGTGGAATTGATAGCAGTCAGCAGTTAGTTAGCATCAGCACAGTTTATTGCCTGTAAAGGCTCATCTCCAAAAACCCTTTTATGTGTTGATTGGGATATTGAACGTTGTTCGTTCGTGATTGTGGTATGATGTATTGGATTTATCTATCTTTGTTAAAAGAAATGCCACATTATAAAATTAATTTGTTTTCTGTGCATATAATTATACATGCATGTACGAGGGTCATCCCAAAAGTTTCCGGCCTCGACATATTAGACAGTGAAATGTACATCCTTTACAAACTATAATAAGTTGGTTGCTGATATGACGTCATTGTAATTTATGACGTCATATAGCTCTAAACCGAAACGATTTGGGGTGCTAACGCAAACAGCATAGAATCAGGCTCACTATTGCATGACAATCTTCCAGTCTGTAGCTAGGTTTACCAAAGTGGAGCCTCGTGGCATCTGATTTTGTGAAAGCCCTAACAAATACGTTTGTGAATTTCTCATTTGCATAGGTAAACATACAATAGCCTACATTTGCGCTAGTCGCAAATAAAAGCTTTTGAGTTAATCACGACTTCATGCAAATACGAGGAGCATTCAAAAAGTTTCGAGCCTCGCTATATTTGACAAAAAATTTTTATTATCTATATATCAGTAAAAGGGACCTACCTTGCGTATTCGTGTGAGCAGATTGCGGAAGGGACGTCATTGTAATTTATGACGTCATGGTGCATTAAGCTGAAACGATTTGGTGTGCTAATGCAAACAGCATTTGAATCAGGCTGATTGTTGCATGAAACTTTTTCAGTCTGTAACTGGATTTACCAAAGCGGGGCTTCCTGGCATCCGATTTTACGAAAGCCCTGACATCTATGTTTATGAATTTCTCATTTGGATCTGTAAATATACTATAGCCTAATCTGTGGTACCAGGAAATCAAAGCACTTTAACCAAAATACGATGCAATGCCAATATCTGATGGTATCAAAAAAATTTATCAAAAATTTAACTGTTAATTATATCAGTTGTGTTAACGAAAGGCCAATCGGAATTTGTGACTAGTTACATGGGACCTTGATGGGCGGGGGCTGAAAGGGGCCCGGGAGCAAGCCCTGCACAATTTTCCCAAATTTTAACACTGCAGTCCAGTCCAAAGTCTACAGTTACCCAGCTGGCTGTTCATGACTAGAGACTTTTACACCAAGACCACCCTGCATACAGCAACGACCTTACCCCCAGTGACTATTATCTGTTTTGAAATCCGAAATCTGACAATGATGGTTTCCGCTATACATGACGATGAATGACTCGAGCCTCGTTCGTTGACGCTGGAAATCGGTTCTATTTAATGCTCTGTGACGTCATAAATTACGATGACGTCATATCTGCAACCGACTCACTAGAGTTCGTAAAGGATGTACGTTTCACTGATGTATAGATTGTGGAAAATATTGCTGTCTAATATGTCGAGGCCGGAAACTTTTGGGATGGCCCTTGTAGGTATTTTTTGTAGGTATTTTTGTCTAATTGTATGTAATTTGTGTTTTTTGTGTTGATTAGCTTCATTATCTAAGACTTCCGAAAGACATCAAAGAATGTCACGTGATGCTGATGGATGCTACCATGGCAACCGGTGCTGCAGCCATGATGGCAATTCGTGTACTACTTGACCATGATGTGCCGGAAGAGAACATTTATCTTTTGTCACTCATCATGGCTGTTTCTGGTGAGCTATAAACTGCTGCTGCTGAGATTTTATGCATCTTCGCTCCTTTTGTCAGTCACGTGATGATCGTTGGTTCTGTCGTATTGCTAATAATGGTAGAAAATAATAAATGTCAACCATATTAGAAGCTTATTGGCATTTTCTGTGTCTGGTTGTTGCTGCTATTTTCCGTTCTTTTGTGACAGATTATGTGCAGGAGTGCCTTACTTTTGCAGTGAACACCACTACTTATTGTCTTTGTTTACAGCCTTGTTTCTAAGTGAAGTGGTGATGGCAATGCCACACTTTGCACTTTGTGCATCTCAGAGTAAAACACCGTGTCACACGTTGTTGCACACCATTTTAAACAACATTTTCTGATATGCCTGGGTTTGCCAGTTACCCTTTCACTTTGTTCTCCACTCTCCACTGTACCTGACGTTTACATTTAGTCAGAACTAGAATAATGGCATTGTTCAGTTGTTATAATTACTTTCAGGGGTACCAAAAGGTGTTCTGTTGATAGAAGATATCATTAGAAAAAGATGTACATTGTACATATATACATTAATGCACGATTTATAGACACATTTCATAGTTCAAGGCAAGGCCTCAGATTCAGTGGATTTCTCGCTGACATTGTGCACTTTATAAATTAAATTTACTTACTTACTAAATTAAATTTACTTACAAGGCATATTTCACAGGTGTGTTGTGCACAGCAGTTTTTATGCTAGTGTCAAACTGTCAGTTATCAGTTTCTTCTGATGTCAAGGTCCGGTAATTATTTCATAATTTTCGTGCTCTGTGTTGTGTAGGGGTACACAGCGTAGCTTATGCATTTCCAAAAGTTCATTTAGTTACGACAGCCGTTGATCCAGAGATCAATGACCAATTCTACATTCTGCCGGGAATTGGTAAGTACTTGAGCGAATAACGTCTAACCTCGGCAAATCTGCTACTGTATATTTCTTACTGTGGTCATTTTTACAGCTGAATAATAATATTTGTTAGAGCTGTGGAAATTAATGATTAACCACACAATTAATCGTTGAAAAATGTTAGCGAATAGCAAAAGTTTTAATCTTAAAATTTTGATTAAAGTCAAACCAATAAAAACATTGCAAAGTAGATTCATTGATGTCCTACATAACAAGCATTTCAGTCAGCTGTTTTCCAGAAAAGTCAGCATTTTATTTTGTCTACAAGGGGTTGTTAAAAACATAATAATTGTCGCAGTAACTAAAGAATTTGGCAAACAAGAAAAGCATTTTCTGTGGCATTTGTCACACTTAGCTTTTAATTAGGATTAATGATTAATTAATTGTTAATATTTGTATAGTTAACTATTATTTAAATTTTAATGGTCATTAGCTCTACTGTTTATTGCTAGTGAATTTCATTTTGACGACATTTGTTGTATGTTGTAGGCAATTTTGGGGACCGATACTTTGGAACCGAGTATGATTAGACGTATTGTTCTGGTTGCTGCCGCTGATCGTACACGTGTTGTGTTCGTTGCTGTTGCTTGTTCTAGCTGTAAGGCAAAGTGCTATGCTATCGTGACATTAGTTGTTGCAAGTGCCATGCATTGAGTTTGATATTTATAGCTGATGAAAAATTTGTTCACGAACATTGTATACTTTTTTGGCTTGTATGTTTTGCGCGGACTTGATGCCATTTAATGCAATTGATGCGGGTGCGATTGAATATTTTTTTTGATTTTGGCTTAATTGTCTAATTTTTCCTTAATCAGCAGCAATAGCTGTTATGTGCTGTAAGGTACACCAAAGATATCACCATTTAAGCCTTCCATGGCATTGATGAAGGTGCGCAGCGCTAGTATTACATACATGTGCTTGTCAGTTGTTCCGACTTAATCCTAAATAAGACTTTGTAAGTTGCTTGTATTCAACGTTACTGTCCCAGAGCTGTGTGAGAGAGAGGGCCTGTGCTCCTCTTAAGTTTCCAGCCCTGAGCTGGTAGTGAGTTGCAGACAAGAGACCTACCATATACTGCCGTCACTTTCCCAGCAGTTAGGCTGGTACGAAATTACGCCACTTACGTGACAGAGACGCATGAACATGGGCATCTTGCCCAGAGAGTTGAATGTGCGTCCTCACAATCGTGAGTCCAACATGGTAACCGTTACAGCACCAAGCCGTGCTGCACATTGATAGCACTGTTGCTTGCATTCATTGACTTTCTCCGGACCATCATCAACAGTCTCCTCCGTCTCTTTTGTTGCAGGGTCATCATTTGACAGCGAACGGTAGAAGATCGGAAAATGCCATTCTGCATCATTCACCTTCACTTCGGGATTTACCATCGATTTTTTGGCTCGTTTCGCGGGCCTGATGCGCGGCTGTGCAGTGTTTACTGTCGGCGCGGACGTTGTCACCTGCGCTTTCTTACTCGAAACTGGCATCGCCGCTTTTCCTGGACGATCAGTGTAGGCAATTTTCGTTGTCGATAGCAATATGGTGCAGCTCACTGGAACGTCCCGCCAACAACACGAATTTTCTAACTAATCTTTTGACTATACCAATTCGCCAGTATGCTGCATGGTGACAGAGACACATAAGTGACCAACTTGCCCAGAGAGTTGAATGTGTGTCCTTACAATCGTGAGTCCAACATGGTAACCATTACACCGCCAAGCCATGCTGCACATCGATAACACTGTTGCTGTTGTCCTATTAGTCAACAATCTATTCCCAACAGGACTTCACTTGTTGTGCCAGTAAACAGTTACTAGCACCTGGTAAGACCAGTCAGTCGCTTGTGCCAAAAGTATGTCAAAGTTCATCTAGTTACAACTGCCGTTGATCTGGAGGTTATTGTTGTGCTACTGTCTCTGTGATGTTGTACTCGTGCTTATTATAATTAGGGCCCAATCAGATTCATGTAGACATTGCAAATTTCATAGGTACTTTAGAGGAAAAACGTAAATTACATGGAAGGTTAAAAACAGCCAAAAAGTGTTGATTTTCCTTGCTGTAGTGATCAAATCTGCTTAATGTACATGGATGTTAGTGTACGTGAGCAAGAAGTCAACCAGCTCGCCATATGTGTAAGCACATTGTGTGATTAATGGAAAATTGCGCACTAAACATCAAGAACTGGACCTAAAATACAGAAAAAATACAAAAATCTTAGGATTCATGCAATTCCATGGACATGGATATGTCCGTGTAACCATGAATTGGGTTGGGCCTTACCTATAATGAAATGCAGCTGCAGTGTGTCTGTCCGTCAGTCTGAATGTAATGCTGAAATTGAATGGTCTTTGTTCAAGCTGAATGCATTATAAATAAACAATTTCAAACTGTTGCACCGCATAAAGTGATTACGTAATACTCAGGTAATTTTATTAGGCAATGCCTTGTTCATATTGTTTGTAATACATGTACTCCAAAATGCAAGTTAATATCTAGAAATGTTTGCATATTATTTATGAAGACTTGTTATATGGATTAATGTTTAAAATGTTAAATCATTTGTTACTTGGTGTAATGGTATGCTTTTGTGCCTCTCTGCTCTGATATTCCTGTGTTGTACAAGCCGTCCCCGAAATGACCTATACTGTGTCGGGTGGGACGTTAAACCCTACTCACTCACTCACTGTGATGTACAAGCGGTCTTGCCTTGGGACTTATATTTTCTGTTCTCCATCACTGATCTTCTGTATTGTTATTTTGTGCATTAATGATTCGTCGTTTGCTGCTGGGATAGGCAGAGTATTGCATATTGTACTGCTGTACTTTCACTGTGTTTGTACCACTTTGTGGTATAATTCCACCATCTTTTTTACTTGCATTGCATTATTTTGTGCATGAATTAACTCTAGCATGTCATGCATCTAACATACGTGAATGACACTGTGGGCACCAAAGGTTTGTCTCTTTTTTTATATTGTATGTCTCTGGCTGATGTTGCTGTACATAATGAGTTGTCTGTTGCAGTGCTAATGTGTCAGGAGTTTCATAATTGAATGAAGTTTGCATTGATTACAGTGTATAGCATGGGTGCCAGTGCATAACAGAAACTTTCCATAATGTAACTGCAGTTATTTGATGAACGAATAATTGTATTGTAGTTACAGAATTACATGCACTCAAATTTTTTAGTCAAAAATAATGCATTTCTAATCTAGCAATGATGCCATTTATTGTTGGCTGTCTTTAATAGTTTTCAGCTCGTAATTTATGCTTAATTTTGAATTTGTTTTTACTTATAATTGATGGTCATAGTTGATAAATTTGAGTCACATTTTGTAAGCATGAGAGACAAAATGTGCATTTAAATAGCGATTAACACATGATTGAAATAATTGATCCCCACGATTACTGCAGTTAGAATCACTCGACAGCTCTAATTAATCTGCTATGATTGCTGTTGTGCTTATGTTGCTGCTGCTTTTTATGGCTTGTTGTCAAGTGTTACTTGCCCAGTGTGGCAGCTCTTGTTATTAGGTAAAAGTTTGTGTATAAATTGATCAACAGATATGATACATAAAGGCACATTTGTTCATACAATGTCCTAATGTTACCTACAGAAATTAGTCTCTGGTTTATTTGCTAATCTGGCCAATTACCATTGTTGATATCTGTGAAGTCACTGAAGTCATTCGGAATTTATGGTTATAGTTAACATCTGTTTATACACATCTGTGAATAAATGTTCCATAAATGTAACTGAAATATTGCACAGACTCTCACTGTTTTTCTTGTTATACCTGAAAATTTCATGCCATGGAATTATAATACTTAGGTGAAAAAATAGTTACAATTTACATAGCATACAAGTGTATTCCTATACACGGTGGTCCATAAAAAACGTGCCACTTTTATTTCCTGAATAGCTCTGTGCAGCATGGGCCGATGTTAATAATTTTTGGCATGCAACATCAGGAGGAAACATGACGAAAATGACTTCAGTTTTGGCCACCTCACTTTAATACTGTCGCCACACTACCTTGTGAAATGCAGGTTGCTGCATGCGAGTGATGTCAACATTTGACCCTTGCATTCTCGCTGGAGGAGGAAATTTTGAGCACATGCTGTAATAAAGAGGTTGTGATGTGACGTGTGACTTTTTGAGAGTTGCCAATCCTGTTTGTCGCTTTTCAGTTAATCATTTCTGAGCCAACGCGTGCACTGTCCAGTATGAATTAATTGTTGTAAATGGCCAAACTACAATATCTGCATTTCACCAGGTAGTGTAGCAACAGAAGTGAAGTGGCCAAAACTACAGTCACTTGTGTCAAGTTCTTCCCTGGTGTTGCACGCCAAAAACTATTAAAATCGGTCAATGTTTCAGGAAGCTATTCAAAAAATAAAAGTGGAGCGTTTTTTATGGACCACAGTGTATATTTGATTCACTGGTGACAAATGTTACTGTTTGGATATTTTATAATTACCTCCGCCAAGAAGGTTATGTTTTGGCCAGACTTTGCTTGTCTGTCTGTCAGCAGGATAACTCAAAAAGTTATGGATGGATCTTTCTGAAATTTTCTGGGAATGTCGGGAATGGCAAAAACTACCAGTGGTTCAATTTTGGGGGTGATCTGGAAGGAATCCTGTATTCTGGATCACTTTGAAGTTTTCGTTAACATTGCTTTCAATGGGGTATAAGGGAAACCGCTGCCAAACCGAATATGGTGCTGCCACCTGGCGAACAACATGGCCTTCTGTTGCCAATGGTAGATATATGCTTGTAAGTCTTGAATGGTGGAAGTTTTGCTTATTGCACTGCACTTTCCTTCACTTTAGAACACTCATGGTTTAGTTCTCTAAGATAATAGAATGCTCTGCATGTGCTATAAATTTGTTGCGCTGTGAAATAAAATGATCTGCAGAAATTTTCAATGTGCAGCTTGCTGCTGGCCATGTTTTTTACATAGGACAAGTCAGCGCCAGTGGAGCACTTCTGATTCACACTTAACTTTGTGATAATGGCGCTATGTCGAATTGTTTTTAGATTTAGAGTAGATCTAGGTTATTCATAGTAGCAAGGATTAGTAAGTTGTTCTTTTCTTTACATAAAAAATACCTGTCAAGTAGGTGTGGTTGATATGTGGTATGTTTTTGCAATACTCGACTTTTTGTGATTATGTAACCTGGTGCGATGATGTTACGGCAATTGTTACGATTCAGGTATAGTCTCTATTAAAAATGCTGTGAAGATGACAATTGTTATGCTTGGTGATGGTAAATGATTTTTTTTTCATTAGATGTCTCATGCACATTGTTCTTAAATAAGAGGCATAACATAGTTTGTTTTTCTGTTTTGTTGACTATAATGGTATTTATTTCTGCTGACTGTCTATTCATGTACATTTGATGCGGATATTTTGTTTTGTGGACGTTTGAACAGTATTTTTTCTTATGCATAGTGGTGACATTTTTTATTTTGATGCATGTATAAGAAATGTGTGCAAATATTCAGTTTCTTGTCTGCATGTATTTTGTCCATAAACAATTTACAAAAATAACATTCACTTCCCATAAACAAAGTTGATAATATTCACAGTTACATAATGTGTAAAATATAAACTACAGGTAAAAAACAATCACAGACAGTAGTTTAACATTAAAATACTGTGCAAGTAAAGTCGTGTACATGCACAGTGATGTTGGCTGTCATCACTGATCGACTTGTTCACTTTCTCGTTTATCGTTTACTGTCGATAATTGTCTGTGCTCTCGCGAAGAACTCTTTCATATTGGCACACCTAGGATTGTGACATATCGGACAGCGGTGTAGCAGACGTCGACTGCAAGCCACTTTCGCATCAAGGTGGGATTTGACCATGTCGGCCATTGCCTACAACACAACCTGTCCAATACCAACTGAGAGATCTTGTAAGAACAGTCAAAGACAGCCCTTAATAGTATCAGGAGGTGCGTAAAAAGTGGAGCATACATGCTTTGCAAAGACTGAGCAATCATACAGTGTTGGAGATGATTAGCTTCGGTAACGGGCCAGACTGGTGACCCCGGATCAACTCAGGCCCGGAGCACTGCCAGGTAACAACCTTGGGTAAGTTGTTCACACACATGTGCCTCTGTTCACCAAGTCAAAATATAATTTGGTACCAGCCAAAGGGTGGTGACGCTCTGTGGCTGGGAAGGTAACCTTAGGTCTGGCATCACGGACTCAGTGGTCTGTCCACCTATGGGCTCAATGGCCACAGAAAGGGAGATCCACGTCCCACCTACGCTCCGGAGGGGCATGGCATGCTTTACCTTACCTACCCTTCAGCGTAATGATCGAGGCTTCCAAAACTGTCCAATTGCTCGATGTCAGTAATGTGCAGACATTCCACTTGTTTATGCACCACACAGTAACAACATATTCTGAATCTGCACAAGACGTAGGAAAGGCAGAGTATGATGGGTAGTTTGCAGCTAATTCAACCGCATACAGCCACCAAATTAACACTAGTAAAACTTGTCACAGTGATCTCATGAAAAATGTTGATTTGAAATTAGCAGGGAATCAAAACTTATGCCAAATTCTTGTACTAAATTCACAGTGTTGTTTTAAACTAATTATCATCTATGTGACTGTCATAGTTTTACATGACCTCAGATTATTATATCCATATATTGAAAAATAATTGTGATCTGCAGGCATGAGAGAATGTTTGGAAAAAAAGTAGAGTGTTTAGTGCTTTCAGTCATTTGAACCAATAGAACAAGACACTGGGCCAAAGACAACTTGCAGTCTGTTGAAGATCACTATACCACAACTTGACCTAAAAATTTCACAATGTCATTTAACACTGATATATAAAACAAAACATCACCAGAACTGAAGAGCACTTACATTGAAGGTGAACTGAAATGAGAAACAAACTACCTGGATAAATGTCGTGCTGTTATTGAGAGCTTGTGCTCGCCGTATGTTCTCAACACCAACCTGTCAATCAAACACGATCAGGTACTATTCTGTAACCTACTGTACTTTTAGCTAATTACTGAGCTGAGTCACACACACAAACATTTTTGTAATCAGACAACGATGTTTATCCAAAAGTTCTTTTTGGAATTTGCTGAAACAGGACATACACAGACAAGCATGGTTGAAAAACTCAAGTTTTACGTTTTTAGAAAAAGCCCCACCTGATGGGTTTTATTTGGTTTTTTTGGTTATTATTAGTGAAACAAGAAACTGAAATTGGATTTTGTTTGGGGCGGGTTTTGGTGGTTTTTAACTTTTAACCCACTAAAACCCACAGGTTTTTGTGATGTGCCTGGGTGTATCCACCCCGCCATCTTGTCAAGCGACCCAACAATATAAAAGCACAACACAAAATAAAAGGTGATAAACTAAGCCACCAGAAGTTGCAGCTACATGGATATGAAGTGTGCTGATAAGAGGAGCAGTGGTTTATCTCACGACAAGACTTTCATTATCTCCTTACTACTACTTCACAGGTTTACTATATGAACCGTCACTTCCGAATATAGAGTTTTCACTGCATACATTCATGTACAACAGTACATGTAATGTATAATCTCAGCTAACTTCAGAATTCACATAGGCTGCAATAAATTTATTACTGTATCTCGGCTATAATTTTGAACAAAATGTGTTACACTGCTCGGGAAGCTTGCAAATAAAAGCCATCAAGAGGTGGAAATTTTCCACGATACACTGGATAGCCAGTGTTCCTCTGTCTATAAAACTTGGAAATTGATTCAGTGACACATGTAGGCTATTTACAGGCCTGTCATGAGCCGGCGTTTATTACAGCAGTGTACATGTACAGGGTGGTCCAAAAAACGGATACCCAGTTTTATTTTTGGGATAACTTCGGTAATTCAACACCGATTTTAACCATTATTTCACTGTTACAAGCAGAAATTTATGGTGCGTAAACGTGAAGTTCTTCTACCCACCGCACCTTTATTGTGTGACCACATTACCTAGCAAAACAAACACTGTCGAAGCTACAGTGGTCTCGGAAAACAGGCAACACATAAAGATATCAATTTCGTAGCATAAAATAGTTAAGCTTACTTACTTATTCGCAGTAGTGCCTTGTGACGTCATTGTTACGTCACATTGTGTTTATTTACTTTGTTTACCAGTAATAATTTTTAGAATAAATCGTTTGATATGGGCAGAATAACAAAGGATGATCGCTGTTTGATCATGGGCTTATGAACTGAAAACTGTTTTGCTAGGTAATGTGGTCACACAATAAAGGTGCGGTGGGTGGAAGAACTTCACGTTTACGCGCCATAAATTTCTGCTTGTAACAGTGAAAGAATGGTTAAAATCGGTGCTGAATTACCGAAGTTATCCCAAAAATAAAACTGGGTATCCGTTTTTTGGACCACCAGGTATAGCATTCACAGCTCACCTCAGAACCTAGCTTCTTGGCATATTCAATGTCAAGCTCATAGAGTGTTTCGATGTGATCGCTGGTAAAGGCAATCGGCACAAGCAACAGGTTCTTGTGGTTGTTGGCTGCCAAGCCTTTAATAGCTGTACTTGTCTGTGGGCCAAGCCACGGCAGTGGTCCAACCTGCAAAGTAATTATTTTGACACTAGACTAAATACAGCTAGTTTCGTTTTTGGCACAAAACACAAGCCACATTAGTGGCCATATTCCAGGTTTACCTGTTATAAGCTGCTTCAGTGTTTTGACATGAATGGCCACCAGGAACAGAATCCAGCATGTAAGAACTGGTATCAGGAAGACGTTTCACCCCTTTGAAGTTTAGCCCACCCCCAGGAAGTTTTGCCCATAACATGAGATATTTTGCCCCAAAGACATTTTGCCCCTGGACGTTTTGTCTAGTAAAAACTGCGGATGAGGACGAAAGTAACATCATCTTCTCGGTCGCCTACATCCTCCTCTTCATCATTATGCACAATTTTAGTGGGCAAAAACGTCCTGGGGATAAACGTCAAAGGGGCAAAAGTGCCCGTAATTCTAAGAACTGCTGCAGCACCTTATCTTGATAGACTTTCATGGCAGCAGCAGCATCAGGGGTAACCCATTTAATCAAAGAAAATCACCAAAAAACATCTATCAACGTATCTACACATTTATGTTTAGTTGCCAAATTAAACGATGAAATGCATCACAGTTGTCCCTTGAAGCAGTCTGTGCCATTCCTGGCAGTGGTGGATCCAGAAATTTGGAATAGGAGGGTGGGATCTGGGGAGGGGCTGTGCCCCCTTCCCAGAAAAGTTTTCAAAATTTTATATAAAACAATGCAAAATTTTCACTTGTTTCAAGATGCATCCAGTCAATAGGGGGGAGGGGGCGCCGCTCCCCCCTGAATCCGCCACTGATTTCTGGCGCCAAACCACTGCCGTAAATAATCCATTACATGCGCTCTGGAGTCTGGAATACTGCACATTCTGCACGTACACTGTAAAGAATATGTATACAGTGTATATGAAAGTGAATACTGCACAATACAGCGTAACTAGTGAATGGCTATATACCATAGTACATAATGTAAAGTGCAACAACCTTTGACTGCCAGACAAGAAAGTAAGGATGAGAATGCCGTAGCTGGTCCATGACATGTTGTACGGTGGCAGCTACCTCCTGTGGGTAGGTGTCACCGCGATTCACACTCTGCAGTTCATTGCCATTTGCAAACATAGACATCAGGTAATTTGGTAAACGTTACAAGCTGTTGTAATTGGCATAACATACAGTGTTATAAAAGCAATATAATGTATTAAAGGAAACTTTTGTTAAGTGGCGACCTGTAGTGTTTTGACGGCTGGGCATAAAAAGGTTTCTGGACTATCAAAAAAATCTCAGTGTCCACACAGTCACATACACGGCCTGGCAATTGGAAAAATATCTTTAAACAATAGTTTGGAACATCGTTACTGTTACAGTAAGCTTAAATGTTTTAAATCTAATTTAGTTTTTTTTCAACTTTGACATATCTTTGATTTTGAAGTTAGGTTTTAGGTGTACACTGCAAACCAGTGGTCATTTTTGTAAGTGGTAATTTTAATTGACTGATTGACATGACTTATAAGTGAGTACATATAAAATGTATACAAAACAAAAACGTTGTAAATAAGCAACAGAAACTGCAAACCTTCATCGGCAGCGAATGGGCTGAAAACAGAATGATAACATCGTCACGAGCCGTCTGAGGAAATTGTTGCAGTTCTTCTTCAATGCGCTCAGCAAACGCCTAGCCACAACGTGCAACACCAATCAAACGACAACACTTCACAAACAAAAATCTGTAAAAGCAATCTTGGTAGTTACTAAGAACAAAAGAGCCAAAAATTCAATGACAGGCCTACAGAAATAAATGTTTCTATCTGAAAATCAAAAAAGCAAAAAGTATGAACTGTCAAATAAACTGTCAAATAATAATTTGCAATTGACAAGACACATGACAGATACAAAGCATCAACTAACAGAGCAAGAATAACAAGAATTGTGGTTTACCCGCACAAGGCCTGGGTGTGTCGGCCACCGGTCGATAGTCGACCAAACAATGTTTGAGGGACTGCGGCTGACATGCTGGAACAAAGCATTCAAACTACTTCCGGTTGTTGCACAGCTGTATTGTGGATACTGGCTGAATGCCACGGCTCTCTCAACGCCATCCCTGCAGCAATCAGTAACTGGCACATTAAAACTAACACATGCCACCCACTTAATAAATTTTTTCTGAACAGTGAACTTTCAAAATTTCAGAACAAATGGCAGGCCTGCCTACCGTGGATGGAGCAAATCAGCAGAAATGACTAGAATGCACTCAAAAGTACAAACCTCCGTTAAAAATGTTTTATTCTTATTGTCAACAGAAATCATAATTGTAAAAAATCCGTTCAAAAATCTCTGAACCTGCAAACCTGTATTTTGTTTCCTACCAAAATCCAACTGATTGCTTCGTGTGCAATGCCCCACATAAAAACATCTGTTCATAACAAGACAGACAAACATGACCTTCTTTACCTGATAAAAGAAATCATCACAAAATACTGACAAAGCACTTTTTGCTCATTCATCACTGCACAAGTTTCAGTCAGCTCACTAAGCTGGTGATATCACCAAGGTATTCAAAATGAAAACAGGAAAAAAGAAAGTCTGAGTGAGTGAGTGAGTTTATGACAGTCACTCTGCTATGAACTGGTTATTACAGCAACCATTCAATAATTCAAACTTACGATCACATTTCGCTACATTAGTAAAAAAAACTACCGGCATTTCAAAGAATTCTGTTAAACGTCTTTTCAAGGCATTTCAGCAGCCATAACACCTTGCATGGTATCATCACTAAACTGATGTACAGTTATTGCCATCGTGTTAAACAAAATTTTGACACCAATGCTTCAGCGTTTTAGGTAAAGCAGCATGCAGCTGGAAGACCGATCTGTAAAAGTCCTGCTCTGGGCAAACACTTTGGGAGAGACTGCCTAATCTGAAGCAACTATGAAAAAATATTGATCAGTTACAGGTAAGCAAAAACATGCCAGCAATAGCAGTAGCCGTACTAGTTGTTGTTGTGGAGAATTAATTTAACAACAAAGCAACAGCATGCAGAGAATAAAAGAAAAAAACTGAACAATAAACAATACACTGTTCTCCTTCAGTCGAACATTACGCACAAAATGCCGAAAAGATTAACATACAGAACAATCTGCAACAATCAGACCGCAACAGTGCATAAGCAGTAGCAAAACCTGCCTTTCCATCTGTTCCACCGCATCCTCTGTCAGCGGATCAGTGTAACGAAACCCAACATAGTACTTGTGTGGTGCTACAATGCAACATTCAAAGTAAACTTGCTAAATCCTGCCAAAAGCTTATCCACTATCCAGCATGTTTAGGTTTCATTATACTTTTTTCAGTTAAAATACTGAATAAATGATTCATTGCAAAAGCTGCAAAATACAATTAATTACATCACACAATGTCAGTAATTTGCTATGCTACAGTCTTAAAACATTTTTTCGCATTTTTTACTCCGCGCATGCTACGTTCCTAACGTAGTGAAGAGGAGTATATGAAATCAGTGTAATACTGAGAATCGACCAACGACCGACCGACCTCCGTTCCTGGAAAAGCCTTCTTGGAAGAAATTCTCAAGGCCATATTTCAGCAACCAATCATTCGATCCACTTCCGCTTTGGTTTTAGGGTGGGGTTGTTGGGGTCAGCCAATTTAACAGTGCCATTTATATTTACGCCCAACTGGCCCTCGTTGCAATGGCAACAAAATTTGAGACAAAATGGGCTATAATTCGGCTTCTGTAAGAGGTATCTGCGAGATTTTTGCGTCTACAGAAAGTTTTTTGGAATGGGCCATCAAAGGCTGTCAACCAAATCTTACCCCAACCGACCCCCGTTGTCATGGCAACGAAATTTGGAACAAAATAAGCAATAAGTTACTCGGTTTCTGTGAAACATACGTCTCGGATCTTTAGCTGCAGTTGTAGCAGTAGCAATACTGTACTAGTAGTAGTAGTAGTAGTATTGGCGTTTAGTGTGTGCGAAGTATACATTAGATTGGTTACAATTTAAAGTATTTCTTGTGATGTTTTTAGTTCAGTTGCGGCATCGTTATCTTCCGACATTATAATCAGAAAAAGAAAAAACCGGTTGCAGGGCTGATGTTGTCCAATATTTTCACCATTTCTGCTCCCTGAACCTCCGTCCACTTGTGTATTGGTGATCCTCCACCAATTTCACGGTACTGCTCCATGACTTTTGGGGTTCTTCTTTTGGCAATCCACTGTGCTGTCCTCCTGTACAATGTCACAATATCTGGCGTAACATTCATAACAAAGAGGCAAAGATTCTTTTTAGCCAAGACCACTAAATGAGGTCTGTAATCCACAACAGGCCACATCAATGCATAAACTTAACCAAACTTGCATCAGCAAAATGATATATCCAGAAGCCAAACGTCAAAACTTTTATAGAACAAATACGCCATCCAGAAAATGACACACAAATGCATGGTAATAAAAATAATAAACTTATCTACATGATTTTCATCTGTAAAACTAAAACAGCAGAATATGGCATATCCAACAAGAGGCAGAGTTAGTTCATTATTCCAAAAAAAGGCAAAAAAAGGCACAGGTTTGCATTAACCACTTTATGAATTCACACTGCAATACACAATCATGAAAATTATAATAAGAATGCAAGTAGTAAGTCTGTTTCCTGCGTTATCATTTTTCTTACGTACATGTGATGCATGCTGTATGTTTTTTGTGTTTTGTATGTATAACCAATATTTCCATTCATTTTTGCGTATCATTTGCTGTATGTTTTTGTCATGCAGATAGTTACTTACTTATTTACTTACTTATCATGGACCAGATGATAACCACTTTCAGGCTAGACATGGCTACACAAAGTACACAGAGAAATAAAATTTCATTTCTATGGGTCTGCAGGCTGGCCTTTGTGCACCACTGATTTATAGCATCATTTTAAAGTACCACACTCAGCTCAGCTTGAGCTCAAAACAATAACACTGCAGACAGTGTAAAGTCCATGAAATTCACAGCAATTGTTCTCTGTATCTGCTTTCACTATCTCTGATTTGCCTTCACTACGGTAACTACTCTGTTACTGACTATATATTCCCAAAACACAACAGCTGTCAGCAGTTAGTATCATAATAAAATACACCATAAATGTGAACATATTTTAATGGCCTGTTGTTTCATGTCTTGCCAATAATATTGCAATTGTTACAGAAAACAACCACTCAACGGCTCACACAAACATTCAGTAGTAGAGTAAGTAAGTACCAATTTATATATTGCCAAAATTTCAAAAGAGAATCAAGGCGCATTAGAGAGGAGCGCTAGGGGGCAAGATAAACAGACTGAAAATAATGAGTTTTAATAAGGTGACGTCTAAAAGAGGTGAGTGCTTGAGCTTGATGGATGTGAAGAGGAACAAAATTATATACTTGTGGTGTGGAAACTCAAAATGCACGGGAACCAAAAGACAAGTTATGGCGCGGAACGTTGAATAGATGACTAAAAGATGAGCGTGTGAACTTTATAGATTTGTGATGATGTAGATCAGCAAGATAAGGCGAATTACTGGTATGTGTAGCTTTATAAGTAGCAGTAGCAAGCTTAAACCTGATTTGCCATTCGACAGAAAGCCAATAAAGCTGTTTCAGAAGGTTGGTGGATGTAAGAGGAAAAAACGAGTGGATTGCTGCGTGACAACTCTAGCAAGTGCATGCTGCGCTCACTGTAGATGAGCAGTATGTTTTTTGGGCAGCCAACTAACAATAATGACAAAAAATCCAAATAACAAAATTTGTCCCAGAGAGCTATGTAGGTGAAAACTTCATGATAAGACTTGTACTGACTTGGATGTTTCTGCCAAAAAATTGGTTTTGCTAAAATTCAGAGACTTTTACAGACCAAATATCCAAACAACACTGTCAAAGCACTGAAAGACTAATGCTAAAGATCTAGCAATGCTGTCTATACCGGATAGACATAATGAATGTTTCTGCAGTAACTCACGATTGAAATGGCAATGTCATGATATCACGATCCGAAAACAGCCTCAGCAGAAATGAATGAACATCATCCAGCTTCTCTGGTCCACCCATGTTCAGCAAAAGTATTCCAGTTCTAGGTTTTCTGTACAACATATACACGAAATCCAGTTAAAAATTAAAATTTTTTCACAAAGTACAAATAATAAACCAGAGAAAAATAAAACAATTATGCAACATAAATAAAAAAAACTCACGTACACATCATTGCCAGGTTTCTCTTGCATATTCGTGGCAGTGGCAAAGAATGTTCTTCGCACTTGTCGTGATATGTGGCAGTGACGTACAACCTGTTGCATGATCATGATCCAATGCAAGCTACAAAACATTATTATACATTACACATCAATATGTGAAAAAGGACCAAAATTTCACTATGCTTCAATTTTCCATTTCCATTGTAAAGAAAAAAAGAAGGCAGGTCACAACATAAGCCCATCAACTTATTGTATCAAATTCAAATCCCTTCAAAATTAACATCTTAGCCAGTCACATGACCTGAGATAAACCAATGTTTTAACCATGACTTAAGAGACAACTATAGTGGATGAGAGCCCTTCTTGCTACAGGAAAACTAGTCTTAAATTGCTTTAGTCAGCACACAGGAAATTCTCAGTCCTAAATTGCCCATCGTTCCCATAAAAATAAAATTAATAATATTTTGTTAAAGATGGTTTTCTAAAGTTTTGAAACCATTCACTATCTTAAATCTTGCTGAAAAACTGGACATCGATAAGGCAGATCTTAGACATAGTAAAATGTAAATCCTGAGACTAGACCTGCAAGTCACTATGACACAAAAACGTGACCTGACTTCAGGCTAAAATGCGCCCAAGTCGACCACCATCCATTTGATTATATCTGACTTGACTCGACCGATTACTGAAAAATGTTACAAATTGCCTTATTTGCTCAAACTCCTCTATAGCTCTGTATCGGATAACTGCTAGGCCTATGTGCAATTACTGGCCAAGTCGACTTGCAATGACTTGTAATGAGACTGACGGTGCCAGAAAATTTCGACAATGAAGCTACTACAGACCGACTTGAAGTTGAAAGGCTCAAGCCGACTCAAGTCGATTTACTCGACCCGACTCGTAGGTCTACCCGACTAACCAAGACACAGTCTATTAGCTGCCACAATCTGCACAGGGTAAAATGGGACACAAAAGAAGAAGGAATCACAGAAGTGAAGCCCATAATGGACTCCTTGTCATTTCTCGGGAGTCAGACGGCTGTGCAAAATATCATCAAAATCGAATCAAAATTGCAACCGTACAAATGATGACAAGCGGACAGACAAACACCAGTAATTTCACAAGTTGCTCCCCGCTACACTGTAGTAATCATGCAGCGAAAAACTCAAAGCTAAACACTAGCAGGCTCAAAACAATTTCCTTACAAACATTGTGTTTTGTGTTTACATTTTACTGGGCGTGGCACTTTCAGGATCATACCTACAAAAAGTACGTAAGCAAAGTTATTTCACTTCTAAGGCACGCTGTAATGGCTGTACAGGGCGCGGCGGAAAAAAGTGGACCCCTAAATTTTTTTCGCCGTTTTCTCAGCAACCGTTTGGGATTTTAATACGAAATTTTACAGCTTTATTTACTGAAACCTACTACATCTAATAGCTAAATAAAATGTGATTCTGTTGAAAAACGACGAAGTTATAGATTTTTAACATGACCGCCTACCGATTTTTCGGCATTCAAAAATGATCATGCTACAACACCAATTTCATAACATCGTCGAAACAACACAGTTAAATAATGA
>Ga0209367_1003450_pt1 | contig 21490 bp, 12 predicted proteins | sample WorMetLIZISLAND2_FD_187412 | JGI IMG/M metagenome (GOLD analysis project Ga0209367, IMG submission 187412) | Marine gutless worms symbiont microbial communities from Max Planck institute for Marine Microbiology, Germany - Olavius geniculatus... ...
TTATCGCGTGTAGCGTGAACCTGGTTGCAGATAGGCACAGACATGCTGCTTATCATAACAAGCACTGGTGACAGGCTTTTTAAATTTATCAACATCGATGACCTTGAATGACCTTGAACTCTAAAAATATTGAATTTAACGTGATTTTTTGGCGATTTTTGGCTGCAAAAGAGTGAATTACGACAAAATGGATGGAGATATACTAAGATTACCTGCGAACAGGAACTGCTATAGGCTTTCGCGCGTCTCGTGAGCTTTGCTCAAATTTCTTGTTAGACTTTCAAATGTTACGGACATGGACATTTGTTAATAACTTTTAAGCAATTCTATAAACAGTGACTTTCTAGCTGTATCTAAATCTAAACTAAAAACTAATTCGCTCACGTCCTTTATCGTTTCTAAATTTACGGCAATACACAAATCAATATAATATCGTTTTATTTCTAAATTATTTCAATAGTAGTGATTTTAGAGTTTTAAAAATAGCTTAATGCTAAAAATCACTGCAATGTCCATTGCGTTGCTTGAGCCAAAACGATCACAGTTTTTTTGTATCGTTGATGTCGCACCGGCACATTGGCAAGTAAATAAGTAAGTAAGTAAGTAAATTTGTACAAGGGGCAACGTTAGAGCAGAAAAAATCCGTCTCTTCACAATCCTATAGCATTTAATCACGCCCCAACGCCATTACGTATAGAATCTCGTGTTACTTGTCCCGGTAAGAAGTCAGTTGGTCATGGAACCACAGAATTAATTAGTTCTTGGCGGATCCGCGGGGACGAACGGCCGTTTGCGTGTCGGAATAAATGGAACTAACTAATACCGCGTGTACTGTAAAGGCGCGTTCAGAGCGACGTAACTGAACTGAACTGACGCGATTTTGTTTTTGACGAACTGAACAATGGGCAAGCAGGGCGAGCCTACTGGTCATTGGTTGACGCGTAGTCACGTGAGCCACCGACGCCGTCAAACGATGCCTACTGTAATGCATTACTACTTGCGCATTGGTCAGTTTGTCAAAAATCAAACCGTGTCAGTTCAGTTCAGTTCAGTTACGTCGCTCTGTGCACCCTTTATACCTGGTTTACACGATAAGCAAACATGAAGCAAAGATGAAGCAAACTTAGAGCACACGTCGTGCATGTGTATATTGAATACGTTTGCCTCACGTTTGCTTCATCGTGTAAACGGGGTATTAAGTATTTAGCCTGCCACTGGACTTTGTCCAGAGTGGCACCGACTAGCGAGCATTGCTGCGACGACGACGACGGCGACGACAAAGGGTCGCGGACGTCGAATGGCACTGACGGATTTCGACACCAACAGAATTGAGAAGAAGCTTAAGTGCAAACTACATTTAAATCCAATGTCCACTATATAGATTTGATGTAGATTTGTCGCGCAACTACAACTTACTGTATAACTTGCTATTTATTGCACAACTTGTCGTAAATTGTAGTTCAACGCGAGTGGATTTTAGGCTTTCGAAAGCAACAGAACGAAGAAGCTTAATACTTGGACTCTGGCGGGTTAGCGCCTGACCCATCAATCAATCAGCCTGTAAGCTTATAGCATTCTTAGTCGATATCTGCGCCGCGCACGTACAGCATTCGCCTGCGAGTTGTATAAAAAGTGTTTGCCAGTTTGTTAGCCACTTACACGTTATAAACAGTTCTCTGTTAGCGGATATCCGGATAAAAGGCGGCATACAACACTTTTTACAGTTTAGTTACAATAATAATGTTTAGGTGCTTTGCCTTTTTGTATTCCGTCAAACTAAAGATTTATTACATTCTACAGGCCTACTGCTTCCGTTACCATTTTCCGTCTTCACGGCTTTGTGACTTGTGATTAAGATAAAATTGATCTTTTGTAAACGTTTTTTCCGGCGTTTGATTTACCCAACTTTTCCCCTCTTCACGTCTATTAACAGTGATTTATGTTTTAACATCTGTCTATGCTTGCGTAAACTGTAGGCCTATATAAAACACTTGTGCCATGTAGTAACTTTTAAAGAGAGTTTTCGGTTAGCCTATTTCGCTCACTCACCTCGATTTTCCTTACCACGCACATTCTACAGCTGGTAATCCTTTTCTTTCGTTTACCAACTGATGCAACAAAACAGAACGCCACTACCGCATATCAGAGATACCTCACAATACTCACGGGTTGCAGATTTAGCTAGGCTACCGGAAAGCTCAGGCGCCGACTGCAAACTAGGCCTAACCTTTGATAAATCCAATTCATTGTCAACACCTGAGACGCCTCACGGCTGGACGTCGTCGACGTGATTGTTTTCATGTTGAAACAGGCAATGCGTTCAACTGTCAATTGAAATCCAGATCAGTTACCGATGGACGACGGTTGCTTTTGTTGCTCGGATGCGGATGAACTGCGGTTGCCAAGGAGACCAATCACAGCAGCAGCAGCAGCAATCATTATCTGACTGACCGTTTTTGACGAACTAACCGATGGGCGAATAGGGCGAGCAAATTGGTCATTGTCTGACGCGTACGTGCGCGTAATCGCATAATCACCGGCACCGTTAGATGTTGCCTGCTGTAATGCATTACTGCTTTCCCATTGGCTAGTTCGTCAAAAACTAAAACATGTCAGCTCAGTTTAGTTCGGTTCAGTTATATCGCCCTGTATGCGCATTATGTGTGCAAACCAAACTTCACGTCAGCTCATGTACTTCGATTTAAATTATCTTTTTTTCGTACGACGAGGTAGCATGCTATTAACAGTTCATGCCAATCAGCTGCCACTTCTCAGATTGGACGCTAACTACCTCGCCGCACGAAAAAAATACAAGCTAGTCCAACTATATAGATTCTAAAAGCTAAAACTTATTTTGATTTTTTTTTTCTCACGAAATATGCGGAACTATTACACTGCTCTAAGCGGCACTTTAAACATTTTATGCACTTGTATCTATTAATTGATGAAAATGTATTTAGTTCATTAACCAACCATTTATTTGCACAATAAACACATTGATCAATAATGTTTTTAGCAAAAATTTTTATACGAACAAAACGTGTCAGGTTCGTTAGAGCACATACGGCACCCTGACTAAACTAAAGAAAACAATTTTTACAGTTTAGACATTTATAAAAAAGTAAAATTTAAGACGAACGTCTCAAACGCCACATTTTACCAAGAATTAACGACGAATAACGGAACACTTTGATATGTTACTCCACTCAGTGCAAAAACTGATACAGAAGTTATCGCGAGCGGTTCGTCGCAATAATTCAGTCAACGTAGTTTGCGACTGACCCCCGTCAAGTTCTAAGCCAGTAACACTCTGACTTGACTTAAAACTCGACAGCTGGCGGTAAAATGTCCATTTTGGTATCAGCGGGGATTTGTTCGTGCATGCCTGAACATGCCCCACACTGAAAACCGCATACGGAAGTCACGACAAGTTGAAGCGAGACTGCTGACGCGACCTTAAGATCATCATCTCGACGTGACGTAAATGTAATCGTATCTAGACGGCCGCGTGTTATGTCTGTACATGACGTCACATGATGTAATCGTATTCTAGTTCATCATCGACGTCTCACCGATTCACAATGAGTGCCTACTCGGCCGACTGACAGTCTGGGCCATTGCAAACCGTAAAGGCGTGTTTAAAGCGACATAATAACGGAACTAAAAAAGTGAACTGACCAATGAACTTTATTTCATTTCTCCTAAAAATATACAAAAAATATCATAAGACGACTTCTGTCTTACGGCAACCGACAGAAAAAAGCAAAAGAAATGGACTGCCGGATCTGCTGCTAGTCATAGAAAAGACTACGATTTAAAATCTGAAGTTTGTCGCTCCTAACACGTCTTGAGAAAATAGAAACAACGTTTTTGATTTTACTACAACTAATAGCGAATTGCGGTCTAGCTCGTACTCTTTGTCGAAGCTTTCCTAGACTCTGCAATCAACTGGGGAGAACCATTAGCTGCTTATATAGGCCTACTCCACAGTGAACTTTCTACAATGCTCGCTTTCATCTCCTTTCACGTTTTTTTTTGGGGGGGGAATTAGGAAGATGCAAAAAGTGTTTTCACGGTCTTGGCGATAATGTTATTTCCTTATTTTCCCGTTGTTTTTATTCTTGTTACCTTCGTCCTGTTTTTTTCACTTTTCAGTTCTACAGGTGTTTCGCAGTAACCGAGTAAATTTATTTCATGGGCGCTATTCCGAAATTTGTTCTGGAATTTAATACATCGTTACGTACATTTTAATACATTTTGGCCAAAGATTTTTGGCTGTTCGGGGTGCACTTTTGCCAACAGTTTTGTCAACAGGAATGGACATGCATACTCACCAAACCGTCACAGCCTTGGGATCAAAAAAGTCCCCCCCGCAGTATCGCACGCATCACATTGTGTCCATTTCCCGGCCATTGGCGAGATCATCACCTCTGGTTACGATGACAATGCTCGTCTAACGATACGAACAGTCAGTCGCGCTGATTGCCTCGTTTTCGATCCGGCCGAGCCTCGTTCCGATACGAGAATTTTTCGACGTCACTTCTGTCGGTCGGTGTCGTGCCGGTAAATTGAAGGAAATTGGATGAACGGAAGCTGTGAGTGGCTATTGGCAGTGGCTTCTCCCCCCAAATCTGGAATCGAAATCAAACGCAACTTTCCCACTTTTGGGTTGAGGTTTCTCCCACTTTCGGGCTCAAGTTCCCACACTTTGAACTTTAGTTCCTTACCCTCTTTTTGGGCTTCTTTCTCTTTCTAGGGAAAAGTTTTGTTTAACTTGTAGAGTGAAAAATAGGGGGAAAGTAAAAAAATCGAAAGGAGAAAAAATTTTGTTACGGGTGTTAACTATCATGTAAAAAATAGAAAAAAAGTTTTGTCAAAAGAATGTAAGTTGAAAAGTGAAAAATTGGAGGGGAGAGTTTTGATCTGCATACTTTACAAAACTTTTCTGTATTTTTCGATGGGCGCAAACTGCGCCCACCAGGTATAAGGATAGACGCCACTGGCTATTGACTGGCCACTTCGACGGTGACCTGCAGCAGTCGCCGTGAAAAAATATCCGGTGCTTGCTGCTTACACGAGTGATCGAGACTAACATCTAATCTGGGAAGTGGCAGCTGATCGGCATGAGCTAATGATACCGCAGCGCACTATACGGCCATCCGTTGCCCGCCTAAGCGAACAAGTGGACAGGCGGTGCAGTCAGCAGACATACCACCGCTTCCAGTTGCCATACCGCATCTTCACCCCGTGGTCTGTCAGCTACAGCTCAGTATCTTCCCACCGCGGGTAGGAGGTTGAGTTTTTGAAAAAGGTTAAAGATCTGTATAGCTTTTTATGCAAAACCCATTGCATGGGATCACACAGTGTTACCCGCCACCCAACGCAGGCGAACGCGCCCCGCCTTAACACCAGCCAGACTGTTCTCATCCTGTAGCCCGTAAGCTACTACTCATTTCCCATCCCGCGGAGGGTAGGAGGCTGAGTTGACGTGACTACACGGCAGGTTAGCAGGCTAACTCAAGTTTGCTTACAAACAGCTCAGAATAGATCAAATCCACCAAAAAATGAAGATTCTGTAAACGTAAACCAGATCACAATAGCGCCACCGACAAATTTTCAGTACCGACTAGAAGGATACAATAAAATAATTTTTGACTGGCGCAGAGCAGCGCTATGGGAGAGTACATCAAGAATCTCGCGTTTCTCGGCTGAAAAGCGATCAAGAAGACCGATAGACAGGCTGTGAGCGGGTAGGTCTGTAGAAACTCAACAGCGGCGCTGGCAGAACGTGATTAAATATTTACGAAACTCGGTATTTATTTGAATGTCGACAGTGAAGGAATAGAGCATGCTGTTTAGCGTTGACGTCTACTGGCGCTGTGGTTACGTGACGTTTCGTGCACCGTCTGTTGCGATTTAAAGCCGCCTTGCGCAAAAAATAGGCAAAAACAAAAACTATTGTGCATGTGATTTGATTGTCGCTATATACGTCGTCAGTGCGTTTAAACGCTGTTTACAGGCCTAGTTAGTTTGCTTTGCAATTCTAGACTAAATCATCTGCTTGGCTGCAACAACTGACTAATGAAGCAACATTCGTAATATTCACTAGGGCCTATCTTGCCTTCTCCTTGTCGCAGTCGGCAACTGCGCTTTTGGCTACATCAGCGCTGGTCGTTTCACGCACTGTGCGTTCTACCATTGGCGACGGCACCTTCCTTGCGACTGCTGCATCTGTCTGGAATAGTTTGCGGAGTCAGTTGCTGAAAGTTACTCGCAGAAGATTAAAAACCGAACTTTTTGCTCCGTCTTACTGCAGCTACTTTGACCAGCAGTCAGGGCTGGAAAAACCAGGTTTTTCCTATTTTTTTCTGGTTGCAAGTTTCTAAAAAGTTTTAAAATGTTTTAAAAAAATTTTGTGCTTTAGTATTTAATAATCAATGTACGCAAAATTACGACCTAGATAAAACATCTTAAACACTCCGTCCGTCACGCAATCACATTGGTTTTAATATAGCAATTTAAAGTAATCACTAAATCACGATTAAGGTATGGAATAAAATATGATATGTAATAAATTTCACAACCAACAAAAAACTAAAAAAAACATAAGTATTATTATCAAGGCTTTAAAGATTAAAAACCCCTAAAACCTAAGTTTTGGACCAATTTTCCAGCCGTGCTAACAGCGTTTTATTGCACTGTCTACTACGTGACTTCACTGATTCTGATTGTTACGTGCCCTTGCAGTCCTCGAACTTATGCCACGTCAAAGTACATTCCTTCATTATTATCATCATCATCATCATCATCCTAATACAGCCGTCAAAGAGGCTGCGCGAATTGTCCCACAATCGACGCTATGCTACAGTGTATTCTAGCAGCTGCTGCAGCAGTCGTCACGTCACGAAGGCTTGGCGACGACGTGGCGCCAGCGACTTACCTAAGGCCTACACTGCCTAAAATGTCCGTCCGTTCTCTTGCAACAGACTTAGTTGCACTATCCTAAAGAAACGTACAAAGCAACAGAAATAAACCAAAAAGTTAAAATAAAATAAACTAAACTAAAAGCCGCAGCTCGCGGCTTTTAGTTCAGTTCCTTTGAACTTTTTTCATCGCATTTCGTCTTTTATAGTTTAGTTCAGATCTGTCGCTTTATACGCTTCTTAGTGCAGTGTTAACTAAACCAGCCTTTATTTAGCTAAATACTTTTTGACGAACATTCTGAGATAAGCTTATGCCTTTTTGTAGACGTTTTCAGAGTGCTTTGTCTTTTAGTTTTTTTGCAGTAGTTAAATGACACCTCAGTGTGCAATAAAGCTATAACTAAAACAAGTCGCATGCGATTATAAAAAATATTTATTGCTAGTGTTTATGATGTTTTACGCTTTACGTTTATCACAAGCGATTTGCATGCGTTTCGATTTTCGTTTTGCATTTTGTTTTATTGAAAATGTAAACCTACGCACAATGCCCATGTTATTGTAATTATTGTAGACCGAGTTCTAGTTTTCACTCAGATTTGCTGCACGCAGTGGTGCGTACGAACATCTTTAGTTAGTCTTCACTGCGCTGAAATGTCAATCAGTTCAGTCATACCGCAGCCCCGCAACCATTTTTGCGGGCATTTTGTTAAACATAGCTTGCTTCTTTAGCAGTTTTCTAAACGCACCGTTGATAGTTTGCGATCAGCGGCACGGCCCCGTGCAAGCATGCCATCACAAACTGAATTTCTCAAACTTTTCTTTAAATATTTGGTCACTTTCGAACACCTGCTTGCAACTGTTCACGTGCCTATTTTCACTATCTGTAGGAAGTAAATCAAATATTCTAGGTATTATAAAAGCAACGTCGGCGATGATCTTAATGAAATATTCAAACAACTCTCACGCCGCCTGTTCAGTACAGCAACAGCTAGCGCGTCTCACAACATGCTAAAGTTATCAGCTGCGAAGTATACTCGAGGACGCACGCATCGGCCGTGAAAGATATCGGTTTTTTCTTCGCATTGTTCACTGCATGATTGTGTATGCGTTTGCTGCATATGGCTGGGACGTCTAGCAGCAAATACAAATCGTTGCTCCGAAGAAGGCAACAACTTCATAAATAAAGATTAGAAAATACAAGATTGCACGAATAATTTAATGAGTTTATTTATGTTTGTTGTTTTTGTCGTCAAGATTATCTGAAAAGTCGCAGAAAGCTTTTTTTTGCAAAATTTCTGGTATAACGCATCGTTTCTCGTTCAAGAAGCGTATATCCTAATATTGATGACAAATTCGATGTTGCTGCAGGCAAGTACGAACCTTGCCGACTAACGGTCCGTAATTCTTTACTCGCTATGGTTGAGGTCGTCAGTTGCCCAGCTGCTGTCGTGTGTCTGGGAAGGGTAACGAAAGACACGACCTTAGCCGGTATCCTCGAGCGCCGTTGGGTGCTTTTACGTACTAGTTAAGGCCGTCCAAGTCGGCGGCCGGATAAATAGCCAACCCGGGCAAGACCGGATATTTATACGATTGCCGTATCAATAGCGGCTATACGGCTGCCGAATAAATATCCTGTGCCAAAAATTAATATAGGTTATCACGTTTGTTCCATATAAGATTAAGCATAAACCTTTTAGCGTAAACATTCTTCTATTTGTAGATCGCTGTATTTTGCACGCGCTTTATGCCTACGTTACGTAATTACGAACGCGCGTATAAATCTTCGTTTATTATCGGCCTTTTATGGCCAAGGAAGCCGTCGTACATAAGCAAATTACTCGGAGTCCAAGCCGAGTAATCTTTTCAGCAGTGACCAAGATTTACACCCATCGAGTGCTTTTTACTTTTAATTATACAGTAAAAGGGAAGGATAAAATCTCCACACCAGCAAGGTATACAAAAACTGTTTTCTTCAACAAAAAAACATTTTTGTAAGCGTTATTCGAAAAATGCAATCGAATCGGTTACAGTAGCAGACAAGCAGCCCTGCTGCATAGCTTTTTATTTTGCGTCTACAGCCAAATGGCCAATATTATTGCATGCTTTGACACTGTCGCCTACAGCCAAGAGATTTGACGAAAATTTAATATGTCAGTTACAAAACATCAACTCGGCACAAATAACTTCAAGAATGCACATTTTAACCATAGTTATAGGCCAATGTCGCGACTGCCTTGAGGCCCTATAGCCTTCTTCAGCTATTCCGCTTTTATGTAGTTAACGTTTTAACGCATCAGTTAGGTCTATTATTCGAGATCTCTTTCGAAAACGATCTTCTTCCTGCATTTTGAAACAGGTTTTTTCAGCCAATTATTTGCATTTATACGAACAAGCAAGCACAAAACAACAAAAACATATCTTTAACAAAATAAGCTAACTACAAAAAATGCAAAATTAGTTTTGGGTGTAGCAGGAGCATACATAACACACAAAATTGTTTTTAAAAAACTCAAAATGGCACACTCTAGTGCCAGCTGCATTAATTGCTAATGAGTATAATATGTGTGTACATTGTATTTATCAATTTCAATATACTGTATCATCATAAAAATTTCGCGCGATTGCGAAACGCAATACGCCTACAGCATAATTACAAGTGAGCAAATAAGTTTGCGCTCAGATTACAATCTCCCATAGGCCTACACAGTACAGACGACGCACCTGTCTCAAATGATGACGAGGCTGCCACAGCGCACACGTCACACTGCAGGGCTAAAAGCGTCATGGCAACGGTTACCATGACAACCAGGGCACCTGCTACGGTAGGTCGTCGTTCTGAAACTGACGTCATTCGGTGAACTTTTGACGCTGTCGCAATCTCCTATATGTTACAGATCAGATCAGCATTAACGAGTCACCACTTCGACAAGTTGCAGCTAGTGTTCACCGCAAGACAACAATACGCACGGCAACGGGCGCGGAATCCACAGCCAGTTGTTTCAGTTTCGAAACCGCCGTCTCCACTAAAATAATCGATTCGCTTTTTTCGTTGCCCTATATACGAATACCGGTAGTCGGCTTGACGTAGACTGCATGCAGTATAGAGAATAGCAGCTTTTCCTCGCAAAACGTTAGATTTCTGGACGACTGCGCGTCACTGCTACGTTTACTTTACTACTAATACTAGGCCTACTACTAGTAGTAATCGTAGTAGTATTGGTTTACATGCGACAGCAACCGGTACAACAACGACTACGACTACAAAAACTACGACTACTATAGAATTACCGTTGCTACCACTAGCAGTATAGTGTCGGACTACGTGTAGCGACAATGAGTGAGGCCACAAGAGCAGCAGCAACGACAACTGCTACCAGTACTACGTTGATTTTGCTACTACTGATACTACTACTACTATTACTGCAAGAACAACGACGACTACAACAACTACGTTTAGTTTACTGCTGCAACGTTGCACGACGTTCGCATATCTTCGTGTAGTGGTCTGCGTTGATATGCGTCCTATGACAGAAGTAAAAAAGTGGTCCCACTCAGCAAGCATCAGTTCTGTCAGTCGGGACTTACTGCTGCTGCTGCTGTTGCATTCCTCGAGGCGACTCGACGCACGACAACTGTTGCTATACTCCTTCTAGACTGCTATACTGAGTCACTGACGCATCTCTCTGCCTCTCTCCTGCTGAGCAACAAACATCAGTAGTAGTAATAGTAGTAGTAGTTGTTGTTGTTGTTGTCGTGATCGTCGTCGTCGTTGTTGCACCGTTTTTTTCGCCGAGCAACAAACACAGTGCTGATGCGCGCTGCACGCTGCCATGGCAACACGCAACCGCTGAAACATTTGCACCATGCTTATTATGCCTTCTGTAAATCCTTTCGTCTGTTTTACTTGTTTAAAATATGGCAAAAACACTGTCCAATCAATTGGAAGACACTACAACTAGACAGCTACGCTCTACCAACATTCAGCGAAATGAAATAAATCCAGTCATATAAAAAAAATTCCACTTTGATGCTGGTTATGGATAGGCCTATTAGCATGTGTTTTAACACAGAAAACAAACATTTATCTTTAAACTTTTGAAGCAATTTAATTAGTTATAAAGCTGTCATCAGTAACCAAAGAAGGAGGAAGGCCTAGGGGGCCCAGGCCCCCAATTCTCCAGACAAAACATAAACATATGTTTAACTTGCACGAAATTGGCCAATTTGGTCAGTTTCAAATAATTAAAATTGTTGCCACCAGATCTCATTTTTAAAAGCTAAAATGCACCAAATTTGATTTCGGCTGGGGCCTCCCCAGACCCCGCTGAGGGAGCTCACAGCGCTCACCCAGACCCTCTAACTAGATTTTAGGGTCCTACTTCTAAGGGAGGAGAGGGGAGAGAAAAAGGGAAAGACAGGGAAAGGGAAGGAAAGGGTAAAAGAGGAAGGGAAAAGGATGGAGGAAAAATTGGAAAAGGGCATCGGAAAAGAAGGGAGACGAGCCCTCCCCCAAATAAAATTTCTGGGTACGCCACTGGCTGTCATTGGCCACATTGCCCACCCGTCCCTCCGTTAGTCCGACTGTCTATCTGTCTCGTACAGGCTCTTCTGTCGAAAAAAACGCGTTAAAAATGGAGTAAATGTTTCACGACAAAAAATAACCGAATTCGCAATTTTTAATTTAACAAATTACAGATAAAAATCACCGTATGACAAAACCCTAAGCAAATAAACTAAAACAGAAAGAATTGTGCGGATATTTCATCTTAAAACTAAAAAGTACTTTTATTTATAGGGACCATGCTGTCTGAAATATAAATAACAGTTAAAGGTCTGGATAAAATCGTGTAACTGAATCAACAGCGGAAGCGATAACCGACAAACTAAAAGACAAACAAAACGATATCTTTGTCTAGTAATAAATAAGCAGCAAAATCACAGGAAATGAGATCAGGTTACAAAGCACAGACATCACAGCCTGAGCCTATCCATAGCAGCAACAGAAAATTCGTTATAGACGACTTAATACCGCTCTAAGACAAGAGCGTGAGTCGTTGTTTGCACGTGCTGCGACTGCCAAGCAACAAAGACAATCAGACTGAATGGCAAAATCAGGTTAAGGCGTCACATATAAAACTAGAGCAAATAGTAAAACAGAATCCGAAGCGCGTGCATTTTTGAGCCGACCACTAAGCTGTTAGTTTAAGGTCGGCCCTTTGTCATGATTGTCGGTCCGTCTGTCCGTCACGCATGTGCTGTGGCTATTAACGGGTGCAAGATAGGACCGTGGTTGCTATTGATCACTAATAAATTTACAAAACATCAGTTTATACAACTGTTAACGGCAACATTGAAGAACGCGCACATCGAAAACAGCAAAAATCACAAAAGATGATAGGATATTGTCAGCATCACACTGACAGTGTGTCAATGTGCTGCTGAATAATATCACCTTTTGTGACTTTGGATGACCTTTGATGACCTTTAAGGTCAGTGACAACTAGTGCGGTTGGCTTTACCTTAGCGACAGCTAGGCTTTTTGTTTTATCATCTGTGCACTGTGCTTCATGTTTGCGTAACTTATTTCATCATAAACCGATTTTGATAATACTTGGCAGAATTGTTGCTAAATAATTGTTCAACGTAAAATATTTACGTACTTAATGTTTTCAGTGGAATACGTCAAGACACAAAAACATGGTGTGCGTTAAAAATTAAGTTTAAGCGCTAAAACAATGCTAACTGTTTCAGCACAATGTGATTTGCATCTCAGCCGGTACCCGATGATTTACCGCCGACAAACATTCCGTAGCTGTGACGTCATCGACAGTTAAGTTTGTAGGTACTCAGCTGTTTTTTTAAATTTTCAACGAACGTTAGTTTTTGCAAAGATTTGCGAATGTGCAAAAAATCACTGACGGGTCTCGTATCGTATTGCAACAAATTCATACATAACAGTTTAGATAATCAAACGCGCTTTCACGGGTACATATTTGTATACTATGAAGAAACTAATACCCCGCTTACACGATCGAGCAAACGTCGAGCAAACGCCGAGCAAACGTCGAGCAGGCATCGACCGCAAACATCGAGCAATAATATAGGCCTATGTTAGCTGGACGAGCCAGCTCGTCGAGCCAGCTTTATCGTGTAAACGGGGTATAATGATAAGTACGTCAAGTTTTAGCTCATTATGCGCGGTTGCTTGATTACTCATTCTGCGGGATGCCTTAAACATTACATAAACTTTAGTTTTTGTACGTTTCTTTTGTTTTCGACACAAGACAGTCGGACGGGCGGACAATATGCAGTGACAGAACGGGCAAGACGCGTGTTGCGGCCAGGACGGCCGCATAATAAGCAAATTGATGAAAAATGACAAACTGAAAACATACACTTTTGGACAAAATGGACAGCCCATTGTATATTGTCAATAGTTTGATGGCAACGTTTGATATGGTCACGCGGCGCCTGTCACATGAATGTGATAATTTTAGCGTTGCTCGAGATGTGTAGCATTCATTCGCTTTCGCCAGAGGTCGTCACTGACTACAGGCAGGGCCTACTCGAACAGTTACCAATGCATATCGTGAAATTAAACGTACTTTTATTTTCACATTTTATGTAAAACTCATCATGAAGCATAATTCTTCACTTACTGACGTAGATCAGACAGATATTGGCGAGTTCGCAACACATTTTTGCAGGCAAATTTGTTTGCTCCTTTTGAGTGTTCTAGCATATCAAAAATTCTATTGCCGGCGCAATTCTATTTTTTTTCTGCGTATCCTGCGATTTGCTTTGCAGCATAGCATACCTTCATTCTCTTTTACAAAGATCCGGGTTCACAGTAAATGAAATGTAACCACGGTAAGGGTTAAAAATTAATATTTGATTTGTAAATTATGGTGCACATTTGAAGGCTAGTTGTCGTTTGTAAAAGTTTTGCTTGAGTCCATGCATGCTTAACGATTTTGTTAGTGCACAGTTGGTTTATAGCAAGCTTTTCCTTTCAAATACGCCGCTTTTGAGTAAGTAAGCAGGCAGTTTATTGAACAGTAAACACGTTTAGTGTGCCAAAACCGATTACTGTTAAAACTCTTCAAATTTTAGGTACAGCGGTACGTAGGCGGGCCTATATTGATTTAAGGTGCGTTCTCACTGCGCGCGTCAACGCACGTTATGCCGCGTAAAGCGCGTCATGCGCATTACCGCGCGTCAACTTAGCACGTGTTACGCCGCGTAACGCGCGTCAAAGCGCCTACCGTGCGTTAACACATAATTATGCAAAAGTTCCGTTTACTCGCGTACTAGGCGGTATGCAAATTAGGTTGCGCTGGAGAGCGGAAATGCGCAAATACAAAATGTCTGATAGTGAAGAAGACGTGATGTTAATAGGACTGTACGTAATTTCAAATAAGAAAAAAACGCCGCACATCAAGAAGCAGAAGCCAGTGGATCCGTGATGTCCGGACCTTGGCAGCTATGTGTTTATAATAATGTGAATTTAGCTAGGACACTGTGATTGGTTGGATTATGAATATGCAATACGCCGCGTGTTGACGCGCGCAGTGAGAACACATCTTTACGACTGACCACTGTTAACGCCTGCAACGCTCTTCAACTAAATGGACTGTCGAATATCATGCCGACACTTGGCATCGACATGTCTTTCTGTTATTAGTGTAATAGGGTGTTTACACAATCAAGCAAACATCGAGCTGGCTCAAGAAGGCTAATTGGAAGCCCGCACCCTGGCTCAAATGTAGGCCTAGGCTTAGGCTCTTAGCCTACAGCTGATCACGTGTTATATAGGCCGTCCAATTACAACCCGCCCGCTTTCCTAATTAGCATGTTAATTAGCATAGAACGTCTAGCTAGCTGCTGGATGTTTGTTCGATCATGTAAACACCCTATAACTGTCGCTGGAATGGTAAAATTACGAAGTGGGATATTGAGTAGCTTGCGCGGATTAGACCGGGAATATTAGATTTTTATTGCTAGTATATTGATTCAGGCGTACACTGTACGTGAGCCTGGTTGTGAGTAGGGCCATGCACCATGAGGGGCCGATCTATCGTCCTGTCTGGGCCACCCGCATTCTTACGTGTAGGCCTACAATCAAAAAAGGCGGATGACTTAATCGGAATTTAAACAGTGTGTCAGAATTAATCACGCTCACTTTATTTCGTCTTGCGTTGATGTGGTTTGGTTCGAATTAACTTGATTATTAAAAAAAGTTACAAACTAGAAATACGTTCTGTGGAACGAGGTATCTGTCCCATTGCCACGCTATATAGCCTAGCAGCTGCGTATAAAGGGGGTAGGTGCAAACAGGGCGCAACTATCTTTTACGGGGACGAAGTTATACCGCTTTGAAATCTCCATTTCATGTAGTGCAAAATTTTGGCAACTTTTGAATGGTTGCTATGGCAACAAGGGTCGTTAGGGGGTAAATTTAAATGACATCATTAGATTGCCGGACCCCAAAAATAGGAAGTAGGTAAACACAGCACGCAATTATCTTTTACGAGGACCGAGTTATATACCGCTTTGAAGTTCCCATAGGCCGTAATGCAAATTTTTAAAAATTGGGGGTAAAATAGGGAAAGGAGTTATCAGATTTTTATTTCAAACGAACTCGATTTTGCTTTTCGGGCTCCGAATCAATGTGCAAAATTTCATCAAGATCGAATCAAAATTGCGGCCGTAGGAGTGTTTACAGACGGACAGACAAAATGACAGAATGACAGAAGTGATTTTATAATCAGTCCCATGCTATGCTATAGCAATGGGACAGGTAAAAATTAGTAAAACTGCCATAAAGGTCTCACCGTGTTTCTAAATGCAGCAAAGTGCGCAACAAAAATCACTGGAAATTCTGACCGGTGCAAAGTTCCGACGCAGCTAGGAGAACACGAGTGATCAAAATTTCAATGTTTGCCTATAATTTTTTTTTAAAATGCAAGATATTAAGCTTCCCATATTACATACTTTAAAAAAATCCGAATAAAAGAATTTCCGACAGGCAAAATTTAAAATTTAGCCGGGGGAGGGTCGACTGCCCCCGACGGCGTTGTGGGTTAGAAAGTAGACGGCAAAATTGCAATTTTCGACAAACCCTGCACAGATTTCAGACAGTATATCCACAAACAGATACAAGTTTTTGACAGGGAGATTGAAATTTAAATAATGCCTCCAAAGTTCTTTCCCAATAAAAGAGTTTTTAATCCCAAATTCTGCACTTATGGACGAAAATTATACGACAAGAAAAAAATTTCAGACTATTTACCGATAACACTAAATTTAACCGGGGTGCAATTATTTCACTCCCTCTTTCTTCTTATCAGGATGCCACTAATACTGAGTCGGTCCGTGATTCACTAAAGGTGCGTTCTCACTGCGCGCGTGAGATCTCAAATGCGATTGCGACGATCTCAAATGTATCCGCTCTTCCAGGGTAGGATAGCGCTTGGATTAGGGCTTGATTGAACAGTCAATTGAGATCGTCTCCTCGCGTTAACGCGCGTCACAACGCGAGCTGTGAGAACGCACCTTAATACCGCAGCAGACGGAGAGCCGGTGACTAGGCCTCTACGGGCGATGAGTGGCCTGTCTGGCCTAGGTCTAATATAAGCTACGTGAATCGATTTTGCCGGCGTCATTCCCTATATACGGTGCGTTTGTCGCTTTTCCCGGCACACGCTGCGCAGCCGTCGCTTCGGTTTCAGTCGTTTAGTCGCCGGTGCTAAGCGCACAGTCATTCGCAAGTTCTGGGTAAACTTTCAGGACGTCGAAATACCGTTCGGTTACTCGGGGACCTTTTTAGAGAACGTTTGTACAAATTACGGCGAGGCCTGCGATACGTTCGCTCGACTGATTTCGCGACGAAGCGAGAACCGGTCATTTAGCTGGCAAAGTGCACTGATTGTCGAATCGTTTCAAAACTCATCACGAATTAGTACAAAGAAAACTGAATGCTAAAATAGGGCGAAAGTTATAGGATGAGTTTTCGTCGTCGTATTCATTGACATCGGTAAGTATTCAGTTTTTCTTTAGATACACAATGTAATGCCAAATACTCATAAAATAATAATTATTATTGGTAACTGTAACAGCAGTAGTAGGATTAGTAAAACTAAAGAAGTATTAAGACTGCAAAAATTACTTTCAGTAAATATGTACACAAATCGTTCAAAACGCTTATGAAGACAAAACACTTAATAGCACGTCCCCAGAATCTGACAGAAAATTTCGCCGTAAGTCCATCGCACATAAACAACAAAAACTAAAAAAACGATTGGTGAAAGGCTGATGTCCTCTGGGACAGTTGGTAAAGTGCATATAAAACACCGGCAGCACAAATAGCATTAGTTTCTCAGCTTCGCCGAAATTCCTCAAGACGTAGAAACTCTGCTGCAGTGAGTAGACACATTGTTTTGATCGTTTACTTTAATTATCTACGCCAAGGTGAACGTAGTGAACATTGGAGGAGATTAAGAGATTAGTCGTTCTGTCCGTCGTTCCGTGTGTGTGTGTGTGTGTGCATGATGACTAATGATCTAATGATAGCAATGACGTCATTGCACCAACAGCGCAAGCAGCAACGCCGGCTATTTTCCCTCCTTTTCCCCTGCCGCAAAGCAGCTCTTTCTTTTCCCTCCCTTTTTAGTCCGCCCGAAAACGATAGTTTTCGGAAGGACTTAAGTTTTACCCCTGATGTTTTTTTTTCCACTCGCGAAATCTCCGAGATGCGTGGGCCGACCGGCGTGAAATTTTGCACGATGGTCAGTACTAGGCCGAATTTTATAATGCCGGTCCAAAATTTTGGGGGGTGCACCCCAAAAAATTTCAGGGGCAAAAAACGTGCAAAATTTGGCCCAATTTCGGACGACTTCGAAGTTCGGCGACGAATATCTCCGAAACGGATAAAGATATTGAAAATCGGATAGTCATTCCGTGTATGGCGATTCCTCCTGCGTTAGGCGAAACAAGTACGGTGAAGTTTGGTCCAGTGACCTTGGAGATCTCGATGTTAAATCGTACCCCCTTAAAGCGCAATTTTTGGAAAACCATATTTCGGCCCCTAGGGGGTGCTGCGCCCCCAAATTTTTACACGCGCTAGAGAATCACCAAGTCCTACTAGCGCACCCCCCACCGGGGACGGGGGCCCCCTACAACTTTTTTCAAAGGGGGGTCAAAAATTGGCTAAAAAAAATAAAGGAGCGCTTATAACTTCGGAGTTAGGGGGTGTAGCCCGACGAAACTTTGGCACTTGACGCGGCTCTAGGTCTGGGTGATAACGCACGTACAACTTTTGGGGGCAACGCCCCCTGAAAATTTGGGAGGGCAAAAAACGTCGAAAATTTAGTACTTTTTACGACAACTTTCGACTTTGACCGCAAATATCTCTGGAGTCGATGAATATAGCGACAAAATCTAAACGGCGTTGACGAGTACTATTCTTTTGGCGTTGAACAAAAAAAAATTTGTGAAATTTCGTCCACTACGAACAAAGTTATAGGCGCTCATGTTGACCTACCCTAAGTCGATAATGCTCGTTCGGCGTATGCCAATGCATTTGAGTTCGGGCCACGTGACTTTGATGCCGGGGAAATTTCCCCCCCCTTAATTTCCCCCAATCGGACTTAGGGCGCCGGGCGGACTCACGTTGGGCTTTGCCCCAAATTTCTAGTTCTTCTTGAAGGGTGTAGTTGTAGTTAAAATATAGTAGTTGCTGTAGGTCAAGTAGTAGTAGTAGTAGCAGTAGTATTAATGTTTAAATCACTTCACTTGGCGGAGATATGCACTCTCACGAGCGCCTTTTAGTTTAACTGTTGAAACATTACATTTTCTCTTCGGACTCTAATTTGTTGTTTTACCGTTGTTTCCGTGCAGTTTTTGTAGTTTGCAGTAGCCGCTCCTATCATTTCAATTAGACATTTGCAGGTACATTTCCATTATGTTTTTTTTCTTTCGCAATTTTAAGACATTTTTCTACAACCTAACTTTCCAGCTATTTCACTCTTTATCCCCATTTCTTGCGCCTTAAATTCTTGTCAACATTGTGCGCCAAACAAATTAAATGGATTGCTTGCTTACTTACTGACGTGTTTTAGAGCGTTATAGCAGTGACATACGGCTAGCATGATGACCCAGCAGCCTGTTCCGTCGACATCCACCGCTGTCCCAGTCGTTCCAGGTCTACCACCTCTACCAGGCTTCGGTCCTGTGCCGTCAGTTGTCGTCGCGAACGCCGGGCCTTCGCGACCTTCGAGTCCTTACACGGCCGGATCGAAACCGTTGTCTCCGACGTCGACGTTGCGTCCTGCGGCTGCATCGCGTCAGTCACTGCTACGACGAATACTGCGACGACTTGAGGACAACCGCGTGGAAGGACACGAGATAGAGCTGACGGCTGCAGAGAGGAAACGTAAGCGAGCCGAGGACGAGGCAAGCTACGCCCTGCTTAAGACTGTTCTCAACGCCATATTCGTCACCACAGGACTCGTCCTGCTATTATCCGTCATCGTTGTCATCATCTATACTACTTTCGGTACGTACACAGGCGACATACGGTAACTAAATTAACCATTCAGTGAAATCACATTTATATTGAGCCATATGTCACGAACGATTCGTTTACTTATTCTTCAAGTAACACAACCTGTATGACCACGATATACTGTATGTACCGTCTCTATACCAGCGGCGTTGAGGGTTAAAAAGTGGGCTAAGCAGAAAGTTGTAATTTTCCGGCAGATAGTTTAAATTTTTTACACAGGAAATTATGATGCTCAAAATTTTAATTTTGTTTTTAAAGTTGTTTTAAATGAGCATTTGTATTATCAAGTTTTGCATTTTTGGACCAAAAATTTTTGACAAAATGATTTTTTTACAATTTTTCGACAGCAAAAAATTAGAGTGTGCAATTGTGTCTTCCTGTGACGACGCCACTGGACTATAGGTTACAGGCGCACGGTGGTTGTTAGGTTTTGGCCGACCGTACTTAAGTAACGGTCAAGCTATTGGTAGGGTTGTCGTTTGTCTATCTGTCTGTCATCCGTAACGGACGTATTGTAGCTACGAGGTAGGTCGTGGGAAAAAATTTTATTACACGAATAATTAACCCTGTGTCATAGACTTAAGCATGCAAAATTTAAGCGATTTAGTGAAAGGGGAACATTTTCGAATTCGGGATTAAATAAAGAGGGTAGGAAAATGTGTTTTTTTAACGGAAAACTGGCCGTATCTCGGAAACAGTACGATATACGGCCTAGGTTACTAATTAATCACTAATAAAAAGTGCCATACGCCTTGCCAGATGAGATGGAAATCATGGATTTTGGATGAGCTTGAAGGACACTGACAACCAGTACCGTTGGCTATCCTAGCGACAGCTGGGCTTCTTGTTAGGTTATACGAGTAAGCCGCAACGAAAAATCACAGCTGAGCTGTCCGAAGCGAAATACAGTAAATGTCGTTAATGTTGACAGCGCTGCATGTAATTCTGGTTTGACTCAGTCTGACCCGATCAGAACCGACCCATCCCATAATATATGATGGGACGGGAATTATATGCTCACGGTCGGTCGGTTGACATTAGAGGACAGTTTAAATGTTCTTGCTGCTGCTGCTGCTGCTGCTGTAAACTGCGAATACGATGCCAACCGTACTGCCTCGTCACCACCACTAGACAGACGGCGCTGACCGGTCGGCGGGACGACGACACCGACAACAACGACAACAGCAACAACAACTGCTATTGTTACTACATTACTACTACTACTACTACTACTACTACTACTACTACTATTACGGACTCAGCGCCGGTTTACCAATTCATTACCACCACTTTACCACTACCACAGCAGCAACTACTACTAATGTCGGTCTATCTCGATTCTCAGTGAGCCCCGATTCTTCTGTGAGATTTGTGGCGCTTGATAAATCAGTTACTTGCTTACTTGCTTCTTTACGACAGGTACAACGACGACAACGACATCAACGACAACTACTACTACTGCAGTTGCGGTAAGGTACGACAGACGGCGCTGACAACTGCATTCGGCCAGACGGACTGTCGGATGCAAGCGCGTCGCGTCTCGCATCTACAGGGTGGGCCAAAAACCGGACCTGTTTGAGCGTTGATAACTCAGCAATGGTTACCCGTAGAAAAACGTGTGATATGTCAAAAGTTTTAAAATGTCGTAGACGAAAAGGGCCGAACTTGCATAGCAAATTATTAGTCCGCCCGGAAGCGATAGCTTGCGGAGCGGACTTATGTTTTAGCCCAGATGTTTTTTTTAATTTTTTTGCAACGCGGGATCTCCGAGATGCGTGGGCCGACCGGTGTGAAATTTTGCACGATGGTCAGTACTAGGCCGAATTTTATAATGCCGGTCCAAAATTTTGGGGGACACACCCCAAAAAAATTTCGGGGCGAAAAACGTGCAAAATTTGGCCCGATTTCGGACGACTTCGAAGTTCGGCGGCGAATATCTCAGAAACGGATAAAGATATTCAAAATCGGTGAGTTACTCGTTCGACATCGATTCCTCTCGCGT
>Ga0209367_1003451_pt1 | contig 21489 bp, 9 predicted proteins | sample WorMetLIZISLAND2_FD_187412 | JGI IMG/M metagenome (GOLD analysis project Ga0209367, IMG submission 187412) | Marine gutless worms symbiont microbial communities from Max Planck institute for Marine Microbiology, Germany - Olavius geniculatus... ...
GCATTAAGTATGTAACTATAACCATGTAAATGCTGTTAATTTGCTGAAGTGAAAAATACAATCATTTACAGTTTTATCAAAGTTCGCATTATGCGCCCATAGGCCTTCCATGTAAATATTTGACAGCCGGTAGCAACCTCTAAATATTAACCAATTTCCATGAAATTTTGTACAGAATTTTTTTTCATAAGATGCAACAAAATGAGAGGGTGCCCCATGAAAAAATCCAAACTTCATATTTTCTGAACCACCCTACCCCTGTGCCATGCTGATTCGCCTCCAGACTCATTTGCCCCCTGGCTGATTTGCACCCGCACCTTGGATGATTAATCCCCTGGCTCATTCGCCCCTCACCCTGGATGATTTGCCCCCATTGAGTAATATTGGTTTAATGTAGACTACTTTCGGAGTGTTTTGTTTTAGTTTATGCCTTATAGAAAGATGACAACTACAGTGTATCAATAAGACAACTGATTAGTAATCATTTCAATTAACATTACATGTGATAAAAATTGTAAGCATAATAAGTGATTGCAGCATTAAAACAAAAGTCAGTCATCTCAGTGAGTGAGTGAGTGAGTAGGGTTTAACATCCCACCCAACACAGTATAGGTCATTTCGGGAACGGCCTTTTCAGGCAGAACGCACACAAACACAATAATGGAATGGTAAGTTTAAACTTTACAATAAACAGAAAGTTTAATATACAGAAACACGAAACACAAAAATACAAATATGAGGTTAGCATAAAATTGTAAGAACTCCATTATACACGTGCATATGTAATTAACATAATGGTGGTTCTAATAATCTTCCCTGTTATCCTCCGGACAGTCATCAATGTGATAATGCTGTCTATTGAAGGACAGGGGGCTCCATAGCAGCGGCATCATAGGCTAAAAATAGCTACAATTTTTCAACAGACATCTGCAAATTTCTGATATAGCCTAATTCCAGCAGACACTTGCAAATTTCTGACTATTTCAATTTTGTCTTTTCATCAGAATGGTAATTTTAGCCGCAAATAGACCTATTGCATTTGTAGACATACTTATGACAATTTTTCAACGGGGGTGACTCTTCCAAGATGAGGAGGCGAATAAGCCAAAAGGCGAACAAGCCAGGGGGGCGAATCATCTAAGGTGTGGGGGCGAATCAGCACGGGGGTGAAACTGCAAAAAACCAGGCACCTATGTGCAATACCATATCATTCTATCTATAACAACCTTAATCGATGCATCTATATCACAACATAAACAACTATTACCAATGTTACTTGCAGCCAGTGTTAACTAAGTCTCCTTTTATAGTTACTCTGAAGTAATGAAATTAAAAATACGACATCATTAATTAGACAAAAACACATGGGAACTGGGCAACAACATCCAGAGTGAAATTATAAATACGAGAATAGTATAATGTTTAAATGATACTATCAACAGTTAACCTTGTGTTAACTACTCACAGCGAGTCGTTCACAGATGGCAGACTTCTGCTTGTCACTGAGCAAGTCGGACAACACGATGCGATCATGAAGCTGCAGAATTATCTGACCCGCAGAATGTCCGTCCGCCATTATATCCTACAGTTTTCACGTCACATCAACAGCGATATAACATGATAGTGAATGCCATTAAATACCGTGCCAGATATGGGTGATTTTTGGCAGGACTTTGATGTCCGATGTGGCGATGACCTCGAACTTTGACATACGGCATACTGACAGCTCCTGCCGTAGGAATGCTTGTGCACAAATTTTTTGGTTATTTTCTACGACACTTTCAACTTTCCAGTAAAGAGCTGATATGGCAAAGACAGATGAACCAGCAATATTCATAATGCAGCCCATTAAGACAGTTAGTCAAGTTACGACCCTGCACAGGACAGATGAATAAACAGGCAAGACGCCTATAACTGTGGCCCATTAGGATGGCCACACAATAGAACTGCTTAATGCCTAAATGCTCCGAAATGACTTATCTTTACTGCACTAATTACAAAACTTCAATTTTTCAAACACAGTGCTGCCATACCCAGCACATTGTAGAATCACATATTAATGTGCAGCATCTCTGCCAACGCTGTAACTCAATCTCTCACTACTTATTCTACATTCACAGTTAAGATTTACTCAAAACACATTCACAATAGATGCTACCTTGACAGTTTTCTCCAGTTTCTCGTATGACCCAGAGTGACAAACCTTCAGCAAGTCAACTATGACATCTCCTTCGATTACCTATCACAATCATCATGAAAACATTATGCCAACCAAATAAAGTAAATGCTAAAAATAACTATAAATAAACTGCCATCTACCTTTTCATGCAATTCTCACTAGAACAACTGTCACAAGAAGACTTGATTCCCAAGTTATAATGAAAAATTGACATGAAAAGTTCAAATGCAATCAATACATTCTCTACTGCATCGATATCTGACAAGTGAAATATCCAAATCAAAATGATTCAGAATGGCCAGAAACAAAATGTGTCATAACTGGCATATGGACAAATATGCCATTTAATCCAAAAATGTGTCATGCACAGCATCACAAATGCTGAAATAAACTGAAAGTAAAAATTATTCATGTGACAGGAATAGCTTCTGCATTCAACAGGCATCTTGGGACAAATTTCTTGTACAATACATGGGACGAGATGGGCATTTTCATCACTTCACTGAAGCTAAACAAAAAAAATGCACAATTGGAAGACAAGACAAATTTTAAAAGAACCAGCATCCAGCAAAAAAGTTACAGAGCAACAAGATGTGAAGCAATCACCCCAGCCACTTCGACAACATCAGCCTGGCTGACTCCATCCTTGCCCTTGAGTCTTGCAGCACTTTGCAGAGTGGTGATGGCTTTACGCATGTCTCCTTCCGACGTCTCAAGCAATGCCTGCACAGCCTGACACAAGATATTCACACCACAGGTCAAAGCTGTAGATAGCACTTCACGTAAACACAAATCAAAGCTACTGAGCCTTACCTGCTATACTGGGAATTTCACATGGCGCTACCTGCCAACCGACACAAGCGAATGTGCCCCAACTTAATCCCAGCCAGGCAGACCAGCACTCGATGTAACTATCCTGGAAGGATGAGAGGCTGAGTTGACCTGGGAGGTTAGCTATAGGCCAACTGCATATGGTCAACCATATAAGTAGTATAAACCCGAAACTGCATTAAGCTTGATGTCAGCCTGTCATTATAAAACCAATATTTCTAAAACACTTGCAATGTATCAAACATCAATAGCAGTAATAAACAGTAACCAACCATATCAAACAACAAACGCGAACGTCCTTTGGCACTGAGTGCGATTACTATGGGCCTCACAACAGAGATGCAACTGAGACTAAGATCTGAAGACCAAGACCAAGACCAAAAGCAAGGTCTTGAAACCAAGACCAATCTTGGCAGCTCTAATAAAATTTAAACGTAAGCAGCATCACCTCATCACTGCACTGCATATCCTCCGCCACGCAGATTTCCTTCAGCCGTTGCCTCAGGATGTCGTCCGACAGCGGCTTAAATCGGAACTTGGCACAGCGTGACGTGATTGGCTCTATAATCCGACTGACGTAGTTACATATCAGACAGAAGCGGGTCGTCTTTGATTCTTTCTCCATCGTTCGCCTCAATGCTGCCTGCAGACATACACGATTACATGTACAGTGAGCAAGTGGTTTCTGAATGACACATTAGCAGTTGCATATGGATTAAGGAAGCAGGGAGCTAGGTGACAGGAAGCAGCAATTTTCCAACAGGCAGCTGCAAATTTCCAAAAATGGAGATTTTAGATGCTAATAATTTCAATTTTTTCCCCAATTTCCATCAAAATCGGGACTTACAGCCACAGATTTTGTATTTGTGGAATAAATTTTCTATTTAAAAAATGTTACCGACAGGCTAAAATGTTGGAGAGGGCCTGAAAGGCAAATGTCCCACTACCCAAATGACCATGTGCAACCAAGAAATAATAATAATCTCAGTGAACATTGTCCAGATTTGGACATTGCACTAATACATGCTTCACTCTTGAGTGTTTTTCACACAGGTATGACAGCATGCTGAGTCTATTGAGACTGCATGGAAGAGCTTCACTGTTTGTAAGGGTACTGATGACTCTTATGAAATACTAGAAATTTTGGGCAACCCAACGTGTCCACCCGGCGCCCTAAGTCTGATTTGAAGGACAATTTAGGGGCTCACATTCCCCTTGTAACAAAGTCACGTGACCCGAACTCCAACACATTAGCATACGCAAAACACGCAGTGTCGACTTAGGGTGAGTAGACATTAGCCAGCTAACTGTTGTCATTAGCGGACCACAGTTCACCTAAATTTTTTGTTAAACGCAAGAGGAACGGTAGTTTATAACGCCATTTACTGCTTGTAAATATCTCCATCCGTTCCAAAGATATTCGCGCTCAAAGTTGAAAGTTGTCCTAAATCGCACCAAATTTTGGACGTTCTTCGCTATCCCAAATTGTAAGGGGGTGATGCCCCCCCAAAAGTTGTACACACATTATCAGCCCCATTTAGCACTATGTCACGTGGCAAAGTTTCATTAGGCTACTCCCTTTGGCTTCAAAGTTATAGTGGCTAATTCGCTAAAATTTAAGCCAATTTTTGACCCCCTTTGAAAAAAATTGTAAGGGAAACCTCCATCCTGGTGGGGGTGTGCTAGTAAGACTTAGTCATTCACTAGCGTGTGTAAAAATTTGGGGGCGCAGCACCCTCTAGGGGCTGAAATATGTCTTCAGAAAAAGTCCATTTGGGTGGGTATGATTCGACATTGAGATATCCACAATTAGTGGACCAAAGTTCAGTGAACATTTTTCGCCTAATGCCAGAGAAATTGCGACAGATCATGTACTTAGCCGATTTTGAAGATCTTCATCCGTTCCGGAGACATTTGCCATTAAATTTTGAAGTCGACCAAAATTGGGCTAAATTTTGGATGCTTTTGGCCCCTAAATTTTTTTTGGGAGGCTCCCCTGAAATTTTGGATCGGTATTACAAAATTAAACAGTTCCGAGCATCGTGCAAAATTTTGCGGCAATCTATCAACAGAGCTTGAAGATCTCGTGAGGAAAAAAATATAAAAATAAACGCCAGCAAAACATAAGCCCGCTCCAAAAGCTATCACTTCCAGGAGGATTAACAAGTGTGTAAAAGCATCACCTGCGCAGGTGAAGTCATTGAATCTGCTTCATCAAGAATTACAATCTTAAACGGAGGACAAGGCTTCCCGCTGCAAGCAAGCACAGACAACAGCGTTATTCACGATGAACAAGCACGGCTACACTAACCACAGAAAGCTAGTATAGCCATTTCAACTCACAGCAATATTAACGGTAACTGATTACCTTACTCGAAACTATTCTGTGTAAAATCGATCCTGTTTAGCTAAAATACAACACTGAAAGTATAAACTGCAAACTAAACTGAAACTATTACCTGTTCAAATTTTTAACTAACTGAAATCAAATGAAGTATGAGGGTCATCCCAAAAGTTTCCAGCCTCGACATATTAGACAATAATATTTTCCACAATCTATACATCAGTGAAACGTAAATCCTTTACTGACTCATACAAGTCTGTAGCGGTTATGACGTCATTGTACTTTATGACGTCAATAAGCACTAAACCGAAACGATTTCAAGTGCTAACACAAACAGCATAAAGTCAGGCTCGCTGTTGCATGACAATTTTCAGTCTGTAGCTGTATTTTGTAAAAGTGGGGCCACGGGAATCTAATTTTGTAAAAAAAACTCTGACAAGAACGTATATGAATTTCTCATTTCATATGTGAATATACGATAGCTTAAATTTGTGCTGGCCGCAAATAAAAGCATTTGAATGAATTACGGTTTCATGCAAAAATGAAGGGCGGTCAAAGATTTCTGAGTGTCAATATATTGCATAAAAACTTTTTATTGTCTATACATCAGTAAAACGTGTCGTGCCTTCCTTGCATATTTGTATGAACAGCTTGTAGAAGTGATGCCATTGTAATATACAACGTCATAGAGCATTAAGCTGAAATGATTTGGAGCATTAATGCAAGCAGCAATTGAATCAGGCTGGTAGGTGCATGAAACTTTTTCAGTCTGTAGCTGGATTTACCAACCTGGGGCTCCGTGGCATCTGATTTTATGAAAGCCCTGACGGTTACGCTTATGAATTTCTTATTTGAGTCAGTAATTATACTATAGTCTAACATGCGGTGGCCGCAAAAAACAGCATTTCAGATAATTACGACGTAATGCCAATATTTAACAGTATCAGAAACATGTTATTAAAAGTATTACTGTTAATTATATCAGTTGTGTTAATGAAAAGCAAATCAAGATTTGTGACTAGTTACATAGGCCCCTGATGAGCAGGGGGTTGGGAGCGAGTGATGACCTTGAACCCCTAAAATAGGGGGTTTTAGTAATTTTGTTAGCAATTTCGGGCAGTGACACACATTTTAAGACTGAATTTCATATAAAATTATTATTATTTTATTGCATGCTGTACACGAATTGCCAAAGTGGCAGGACCGCTGCTATTGCGTGTCACGTGAGCTTTGCTCAAGTTACTTGTTATAGTTTAACTGTAACAACAGTGTAATAGCGCAGTGCAATGCGAAAAATGTGTCATCATGCGTTTATATTTTTCCACATTTTGATTTTGTTTAATAACGATTATTACATCTACGGCTTGACTCACTCTGGCCGAATGCCGCTTGCAGTCAGCTGAGCAAATGCCTTCACCTTGTCACGAATGACACTGATACCGCGCTCATCAGACGCGTTCAGCTCAAGCACTCGATCTCGCATCATATCACTAACACACCAACAACGATCAGCAGTAAACAAAACAGCAAAAAAGAGTAATGCTTCATATTTGTAGCAGAGTTGAGAAACACGGGTATAAACAACCAAAATGACAGTGGCTTTTATTCAATAAAACCACCTGAAAACCCCTTAACTTTAGTTTCTGGTTCCACCAAAAATGAAATGTTTTGTTAACAACTTTAATCGACAAGTGCTAGTACATTATTTGACGTTGACAGCATGTAGTAATATTTTAAAATCCATGGAAACCCCAGAACCTATCTAGTAAAATTTTAAAAAACCTAAGTTTAATGTGAAAAGCAACAACCCAATTTAAAAAATGGTTTTTACAACACAGGCTCAATGGCACAAACTTCTCCTGGTCAAAGGGGACCATGACACTTCATCGCGCAACACTTAATCGCACAACAGTTAATTGGCGACATTTCATCGAACAACAGTTCATCGCAACAATTTTTCATCATGCGACACTTCATTGGGTGAGCAGTCGTCCACACATCCAGCACCGTAATTAAATGTAATTAACCTTATACTTGGTCGACTAGCAGCGGACTCTAGACTAATTATCATTGAAGCACTACATAAAGCCCCTGTTCAATTTATAATTTAACATTATCTATGCAGTCTTGGATGTCGTATCATGGATGTCGTATTCAGTACTAGAACTGAGAGTAAACTAACTTGTTATTTATCATTATTTCAAATTGCCTACACTTAATCGAGAAAGCACGAAAATGGTTGCAGAACTACATTGTGGCATTGCCAGAAGTTTCACATGAAAAATAATTATGGTGCTGTAATTCTTGAGAACTCTGAACTACACGAACATTGCGTAAACCATTTAAGTTTATTGGAAATAACATGTTGTAATCGTGTTATGTGTTTTTTTATTTTAACTAACATGAAGGTAACTATGCACTATATAAACAGTACGTAAACAGTGACCCTACACAATATTAAGTAATTTTGTGTTTGTGTTTGCTGTGAATAATAGTTTGTCAATGTCAACATCTGTTGTCTTTCTGTGTCATTTCACTCATATGCCCGATTAAATGTCGCACGATAAAGTGTCGTGCGGTTAACCGTCGTTCTGGTTAATTGTCGCCACGATCAACTGTCAGCCGATGAACTGTCGCCGATTAACTGTCGCACGATTATGTGTTGTGCGATGAAGTGTGGCAGCACTGGTCAAAGTATAAAGAGACAATTAACATTGAATTTACCACAAAATGGCAGGCAATTTCACAGCACTGCTGAAGCACAGGCATGATGATTATAAAAAGAATCTGGAATTGATCTGTATCTGTAGTCAATAAAATGACTAATTTATGAGCAGTAGTCTACAGGAACATAAACTATGGCTGTCAATCTTTATAAGAATAATACCACAATAAGTACTTTTAGCATGTTTCAAACAAACAATATATCCATCCGTTATTACCAGTAACCGAATCTGGAAAAATCATCTGACATGATCTCCTAAAAACTGATGTAACAGTTTGTTTCTACAGGCCGGCCCTTTCTTAATATCCAACTGGGGGGCACATATAAATATCAAATGATTAAGCACTGGAAAAAATGAAAAGCAATAAATGCAGTTACCCGAAAAGTTCCTTTGCCACAGCAAGAATGGTTGACGTTTTGCCAGTGCCAGGAGGACCATAAAACAGCAGGTTTGGTAACTAATGAACAAAAGAAAACAATGAATCGTATTACTAAAACTAAAACACAGGAAAAAAGAAGAACATCATAAAACATCACGACTACAAATAACCAGATAAAACAAATGTCCACAGAAAAACTGCACAAAATATACACACAGGCACTATGCACTAGGCAGTAACAGAAAACTATGTTGATGCAATGCCAACATACATCACAACAATCTACCAGACCTCTGGCCATTTAAGCTGAAATATGCAGTGTGCACACCAGTCACTCCTGCCACGGTGAATGTTCACACCGATTCTGTTATCTCTACACCTTATCACTTCTGACTCTGGAGCCAGACAGACAGCGGGTGACACTTCTTTCAATTCAGGAGATTCCGCAACATAGAGAGAGAGAGAGAGAGTTTATTTACCAAAACAACAATACAGTAAATAAACATACAATAGTAAATAACATATGATAGTTGATGCAAAGGAATTACAACCTGGACTCTTATGTGGGTTGAACGCTGTTACCTTCGCGTCATCACGATGTAAAAGTACAAGTTGCTAATACTACTGGCCAGTCACAGTATATTCAAAATTTTTGCTTGGGGCCAGCAGTACCAGTGATATTGCCGGAAAGTGAAGAAAAGAATTCTGGAATATACCACAATAAATTCACGATAGTCCAACAAACTAATGCTGTCTTTCAAGAATTTACCATCAACTGGTACCAACCAAAGTGAATGCTGAAATTGGTGCATTCTCTATAAAACAGTGACTTACTCATCACAACTAAACAACTTTTTGTCATTACTCACATCAGAGCCCTGCAGAGACTTTTTCAAGACAGCAACAACTTCTTCCTGGTACGCGACGTCATCGACTGACTTCGGCCTGCTGTTGGCAACCACACACCATTCATTCAACCAAATCAATCTCAATAACTCTGTAATGTACTAAAACGTATATGTATATGTACTATAATCATTTTACCCATTCGCACTGACAATGACACAAATAAGAACACCTCAATGAAAACATTGGTGGCTTAGCAGACAGCTTGTGATTTTGAGTCCTGGTTTCGCCATCAGGCTACAACCCTGGGCAACTTGTTCACATCCACTAAAAATCATGAAAGCAGAGTCATTCACAGAGCAGGCAGTAAAAACTTTGGGATTGCACCTTGCATAATTTTTACACAATACAGGCATGGTTGGATGCCTTTCCTATAGCTAAGACAGCAGTCTATGCTGATGCCCTGTACTGTACACATTGTAATATATATGCTAAACAGATGTTCTAATTTTACATAAGCACAGCTATTTAATTCTGATAATTATGCCACAGTTACATCAAATATTAAGTTCCAGCATACCGTAACCAATAACCATTCTCAGTTCTGTGAAATTCAGTGTCATTCTCTTACACTGTAGTACATGTACTCATAACCATGCTGCAATTACTCATGTCAGACACACTAACAGTATAATGATGAACTGTAATGGTATTACCAATATAACAATGCAATGCAATAAATAAAAATGCATTATCGCAGTGAAGTATAGAGCAACTATCGGTTAATATTACGAGCCAGAATGATGCACAAGATAATCAACTTTGGTACTGGTACTTACTATTTCTCGACCCAAGGTTGTAAAGGCTTGCGTTTGTGTGTGTCCTTGCTAGATGCAGCTGCTCCACTGCCTGATGGCTGTAAATCCTTCGGTTTTACAGAAGCACCCTTTAGGAATGCATCCATAATGAGCAGACCTGAAAAAACGCAGCAAAAGTTAGAGCAAATTACACTGTTAAAATGAGCCTGGCAAAAATTAACAGTGAAATTGACTCATCAAAGCAACACACTCAGATAACTGTTGCAAATTCTGTAGTTCGCTCAGAAAAAGCATTTCAGTGGCATACATTTTTACATGGCCACTTAACTGTCTGAGCTGTACATAATATTATTTTGTTTCATAAGCCAATGGTCAGCTGAGGAATTCAGCAATTTATAGGGCTCACAGCCTTCTGAGCCACTGAATTTCGAGCCGAGCTATGTAATTTGCCCTTTGCCATGAAATTTTGATATCTCTGAAAAACTATGCAGAAGTTGAGTAATGACCGTATGATGGCTTGATGATGTAATTATTAGACTAATTATACCACAGAAGAAATCAAACTGAATTTCCTAAAACTCCACAGACCAGTTCACAAAATGAAGTGTCTATGATCACGGCGGCCGTATCATAAGCCGCCGATTGCCTATGATCACGCCAGCCAATAGCAAGAGCCAATACAGTGGTTAGCTATTTTTAGAACATCTATGGGCATGGGCATAGATTAGAAAGGTGGCGCTAGTGGTTAGGGTTAGTTATTGCAGCTTATTCAGTTTTGTTAGATATGTTAAATTTTTAGGGTGCAAATTTAAGGATATTTCGTACAATTATGTAGCCATAAATGTACACCCAAATTAAGGTTGCAACATTGGTTATGAATTCGAACCTAGTGCTGCCAGGCTTGACTGGCCGACTGGTATGAAGGCGTAATACAGTGTTTTTCAACCGGGGTTCCGTGGAACCCCAGGGTTTCGCGAGCATCTGCCAAGGGTTCCGCAGCTAGCCAGTAATAAATAAGCTAGCATGCGAAATCTTGCCAAACAATGTGGTAGAAATACTCATCATGAAATATTTTGTTCAAAATTGCGTTTCTACGCGTTTATTTTTGCATAGACCAACTCTGTTAAATCATTTTTGCTGTTAGTAGTCTTGGCGTATTTGCATTTTTAGGAGCGTAGGCTTTCTATGCACGACATTGGGCATACTCCGAGGATAAGTGCATTAGGCCTATCGCAAATAAAGACGAAGAAAAGAAAAAAACGCACTGATTAGGTTTGGGCCTATGGTTACGAAATCGTTTAACCATTTACTTAATGAATTCAATTCTTTAAACACTATGCTAAGGAAAATTAAAAAGGCACGTATCTTTAACGAGGACATCCACATGATAAATTTTTTCAGTTGGTATGGCGGGGGCTAAGAGGCCGTCGTCGACCGCCTCGCCCGTCGTGTTACGTTAAATACAATAACGTACTGCTACCTGTTAATGTGGTCAAATTTAATATTGGTCATCTTTGCTTGCTTTGTCGTCCTCACAATGGCTTTGCTCTGCTAGGGAAATGAGTCTGTAGACACCCCGTAGCTTCAACCTCGCGTATGTCGCTGGACTCAACGGATCAATGCGCATGGGGTTCCCTGAGTGACCTCCACACTTGTTCAGGGTTCCGCGGCAACAAAAAGGTTGAAAAACACTGGCGTAATACCTTGGCATTGTACCTTGCTAAGGTTGATCTCATCAGTTGCTAGCTGCCGTGATCACGGCTGCCGTAGGCATACTGCCTGCCGCAGGCAGCCTCTTACGACAGCCGTGACCATAGGCAATCGACGGATGCGATCACGGCCGCCGTGATCATAGCATCGTCCTTCACAAAATTCTGTGGCTCACCGCAGCAAAATCGTCCAAATTCCATGGCAAACTGAAGCCTTCCATTTGTGCGTAAGCTGAGCTCTATCCTGTTTAGAAACCTCAGTTGCTTTCGGCAAGTTTACAGTTGTTTTTAGCATTTAGTTCTACCGGCTAGAAGACGGGCATCCGTTTTAGTCACTAGTCAATCCCATAGATGCGCAGATCCCAAAATTTTGAGTCACCGTGTGTGGACTGCGCATGACTTACAGTTTTACACGATTGAGTTCAATCGCTGAGTGCGTGCACAAAATAAACAGAATGAGATTTCTGCCACCAAACAACAAATAACGTCAAAATAAATCACACAACAAAACTGTTCCAATCGGCGCTAAAATGAATCAAAGTTGCTTGTACCGGTCAGAGGGTCAGCGTTGTCAACGAATCTCGGGAAGAGAGGTAAGTAACGTGTTTTTAACGCTTAACTAATTTTTATATATGTTTATCATGATGAAAAATTTTACGCAATATACACTTTTATAAAATAACAAGATAAATTGATCGGTTTTACCACACAAAGTCCACAATATACATAACCCACACACTGCTATAGTGGGTCATGTCCGGTATGATTTAGCCAGGTAGTATATAAAAGCAGTTTTCCTTGCGCGTGACAGTGCAGTGTCGTTCGTTTCTGTTTACTTTTGTTAATTTTTGGTGCACTTGTTTAAGATTATCTGAAGAAAAATGGTGAAACAAATCAAATCAATGGTAATAGCATTTTATGAGTAAGCATCGTATTCGTAGGACTTTGTGACGTTGCAAAGAAACCTTTTATCGCAGGACTTTTTCGCTCAGAGGGGGCGTGTTAATTTGTGGGCGTGGCACACGTGTCAACGTTTATTCGTCAGTGATAACGAAAAGCTAGGTTGTGTTACACTTATTCACTCCAAGTTCATCTACTCCAAATCCAGGTAAAAGATGGACTTGGAGTAAATAAGTGTAATTGTATTAAAACCTGAGGCGCGTTTCGCACTTTTTATTTCTCTGAGAATCTCTGAGATTCACTGAGAATATCTGAGATGCTGTGTAGAATTCGCGTTTCGCACCTGCCTTTTTTCTGAGATGCTCAGAGAAACACTGAGAATCTCAGAGAAATAAAAAAGTGCGAAACACGCCTCTGGCTGTATACTGATTGAAGGTATCATGTAGGTGGCTAGCAGTTGCTTTTTTGTATCCATGACAGACAGTTGACATTAACCACCGTGGCAAGATTACCTGATTGGACCACTGTCAAAATCGCTTTTAACCACCTTTGATTGTTAGAAATGTATTGGTTATGTGATAATAAACCTATTTCAGTGTGCGGAGACAGTTTTTTTTGCAGAAAATCACTTTTTGTTTTTTACTACAATTAGCTTTATGAGTTCATTTAGACCTGTTTTTAGATTCAAAATTGTAACAGTTACACTTGATCTCTCACCACTGTGACTCGATCATCAGTGTATGTGCCTTGATGTCAGAATGTTTTACACCACACATGAAATGACATTATTTTGCATGACATGATTATTACGAGTATAACAACAACTACGAATTACGAATATCATATAAACAAATTGAACGGAAGTGGTCGACTGGGTCAACTCATGTGCACTGTCAGTTTTGCATAGTGATGTGCTGAGTGATTATTTTCATAAGCTATAATAGTTATCACCAATGCTGCAAGTTGACTGTAAGCCGAAATATTTGTGACCATGTTGTTCAGCACTCGCTGCAACTTGTCAGTGATAGCCTTTGGAGCCCCAGTGAAAATGACATTGCAGTAGTTGACTCGAGACATTACAAAGGCGTGCACCAGTGTCATAGGAGACTCCGTACTGAGTGTACGCTGGACATGTCGAAGTTGACAAAGATGTTAGAAGTAGGTCATGCTGACTTTTGTGACGTGTTTCTTGAGGCTGAAATTGGCTGAGAACTCTCAACTCCCAGTACTCTGACATGCTGACTTGGATGAATAGTATCAGCAGCAAGCTGTAGGGAAGGATAACAACCACCCTCCTGCGAGAGAGCATGTCTCGTACCAGCCCAGAGAAGTTTAGTTTTGTCCATGTTCAGCTTCAGCCGATTTGCAGACATCTAATGGTTAATGTCAGTGATGCACTATTGAAGCCTGACGATGGTTGATGTCCTATTATTGCGACTACAGCACAAATACAACTGTGTGTCGTCAGCAAATGAGTGTATTGTTACTTGGTGCTTATTTGCTATGTCTTCCAGATCAGATGTATATAAAATAAACAACCTTGGCCCAAGCACTGATCCTTGTGGTACTGAGCACAATATATGCGCAAAATGACAACATCAAACCACCATACAGCACCTGAAATGATCTGTCCGGCACATAAGACTTGAACCACTGCAGAATTGTACTACTTAAACCAAACTGTCATTCAAAGCATAGTAGGAGTAGTTTGTGGTCAATTGTATCAATGCCATTATGCGCCGCCGTGTGCAAACAAGCATTAATTAGTGACAGGTGCCGTATTTGAGCTGCCATCTTAGAATAGACCAATTGTATGTGTGGGATTTAAGTAAGTTCACAAGGAGTTCCAAATAGGTGGACCAGTGTGCTCTACAGTTCAATTATTGTCAGTTGAAGTTTATTTTTTTAATCAAATTGAGATCATCATTTAGGTTGTATTTTGTTGTATGCACTCAGGATGAACTTGAAGCTGCTTTCAAGGAGGCTGGCAGTCATGCTGTATTTGTTGATTTCTTCGCCACGTGGTGTGGACCATGCAAGATGATTGCGCCAAAACTGGAGGTATTTTGTTAAGAACTATTTCATTTTTTTGGTCACATTTATTTCATCGTGTATGTTTGTGTAAATGAGTTCATTTACTATTTAGTCATTGTTTTGTGCCATTATACTGTAATTTTCCAAAGTGATAAATGAACTGCATCCAGCCAAACCAGAACTTCTTTGCTCTTGCTGTCAGCAAAGCTCCTAAATTCCCTTACACCAGGGCTTTATGCATAACAACGTCGTAGATTAGTTTGGACGTAAGGCCCACGTCGCGACTAACTACTTCCAAACTAGAAAGTTGCGTTCGACGGCATGCAAAACGCTATCATAGCGAGCGACTAACTACTACCGACGTAGTTGACTCTGGAATTCCCTGGCTAAATGCACTCTGCCTCGGCCGGCCTGCAACTAAAAACAGATATGGCCTGACTTGTCGTCTGCTGCAGTCTCGGGCGTGCTCGAGCCTAGTTACAGCTCCATGGGCTAAGTAAGAATGCGCGATGCGAATAAATGAAAATTATCGAACGCTAAAAGTTTTATTCAGCAACTTTTAATACTGCAGTTAGTTTCAGTAGTGTAATTGACTTACCTGAAGTCCTTTACAACGCATGACGTGATTGCAGATTCTCCTTAGCGACGTTAATTTACATTGACAACGACATACTAAATATTTACGACAGGTCGCTGGAGCGACGAGTTAGTTCGGACGTAGGCATCTGACTAGTGCTACGACGTCGTTATGCATACCGACTTAGCACTACGTCCGATGTAAATCGATTTTAGTTTGGAAGTACAGCTACAACGTTGTTATGCATACGGCCCCAGTTCTCTGCTTAAATCTCTGCACTGGCTTAAAAGAAATGAGCATGTTGAGCATAAAATTTTCTCTGTTATCTTCAGACTTATATACCGCTTGATCTATCATCATATCATATATCTAGGTTCTCAATCAGTCATGTTGCCACTATCTGTGATGTTTAGTTCTGTGTGCTTGTTGTGTGTAATGCATAAGTTTTGGTTAACATTGCAAGTTGAACTCTGCTTTGACTAGTTCAGAGCTGAAATGATTTATCTGCCTACTGTATGATACCAGTTCCAGTAGTAACTACTTGCAGCGTACTACACTAACTTAGCATGTTGCATAGTACTTTCCGGCAATTAATGTGTAACTATGATAGTTATTATGTTTTACTTAGAGCTGATACTTGTTAAATTTTTTTTTGATTAATCTTTAAAAAATTAACAGAATTAGGGATCACTCTTGAACATTCTTGTAGTCTGTCAGAAGGACCCCGAACACTGCAGAATTTAACTGCTGGTGAACTAATAAACTAATGCAAAGTTCGAAAGTGACAATAATGCAGTCTATATATACATACAGTAGTCATATTGGTAGTCTGATCATAAGATTTTACTAGGTGCAAACTGAAAACCTAACACTAGACAAGCAATGCAGAACCAGTACTACAAAACTTTATGACATGTTGTGTGTGAAAAACACAAATTAGTGACGTTACGTTTACTGAATACTGATGTTAAGAAAGTCCAAAAATTTTGTTTGAATTTTAATCCATCAACAATAATATAGTCAAACAAATTTTAAGTTATCACTCGATTAGTTAATTGCTAATTTCTGCAGGCCTAGTTTTACTGTGTTACCTTACAAAATTGCAGACAAGGATTAACTCTCGGTGATAACCAAATAGGTGTTTCTGAAGTGAGCAGACGAGTAGCAGAGTGAGTGACCTTGATGTCATGCTCATCTGGTCCAAATGCAGTTTTTATTTGTTATTACTGGTGACTGGTGAAAGCTGACCTGTAATTCAATTCATGTATAATTGGCCGGAGATTATTTGTGTGTGTATGGCATTAGCTGTTATGATGGCAGTTTTTCTGTGTGCTTTGCAGACAATGGCATCAAAGTATAAAAACGTAATGGTACTGAAGATCGATGTTGATGAGTGTGAGGTATGTTCCCAATAACTGACTGAGTTATTGTTAATTTAGCTTTGTTGATCTCCGTTTAATGGCTGGCAGATTTATGCCTGTCTCTTCTGCTGGCTGCTCCTATCTTCAGCTTGTGTCTTTTCATAGCCCTTGCTTCTGATTTTGCTGAGCTCTTTAAAGCTGATATTGCCAACTTATTTAGTTGTACTGTGCTATGTGTAGTTTGCATGCATAAATTAGTGAGTTTATGTCATCATTTGAAGCAACTTTGGCATTTGCATATTTTTCAGAAGATCATTCATATTGAAACTTTCGAGTTTGTGTTCTTATCATATGTATGCTTTACTGTCGTAGTTTAAAGCTGATTGGCAATTGTTGCAGGTTATTGCAGAGAAGTATGAGATATCAGCTATGCCAACATTTATTGTTTTCAAGAACGGGCAACAGGTTTGTGGCCACTGAGATAGTCATCTCGGTGCTTTGATCATTTTGATGTTGCAGTTTCTCTATTTTTTTATTCAGTGCTTGAAAGCCGTTGCTTTGGCATTCTACAAGTAAGGCATTGTTTTGCAAAATTTTTAGCTGCGGAAATTCCAGAGACTGCTTTGGTGATTGAGCCTGACCCAGACGAACTTGTGGAAAATCAGGCTGCTTAAGAAATTGCAGTTTGAGTGCCGCTGGAATTTTTTTTTATAGTTTTGTGAAATAAATGTTAACATTTATCACTTGTTGTGAGCACTAAATTCACATCTGCCATGCACACAACATCGCCCAATTCGGAGGATTCGTGCATTTGGAGAAGAAGAAGAAGAATGCTAGAATCAGCTGCATATTTTCACTTCGACTTTAGTGGCTGTTGTTTGACATGCGTCAGGTGGACATGCTTCTTGGTGCCGATGCTAACAAGGTGGAACAATTGATGGCAAAGTACAACTGAAGTTAATTCCACGTCCACATTGTTTTCGTCATCAACTCTGTTTTGTCCTGCTTTCTGTCTGCTGTAGCTGGTAGCTTTCTGCTTATCTACAGGCTGGGCCAAAAAACGTGCCACTTTACTGTTGTCCATATCTTCGCCAGTTATTGACTGATTTTCAAAATTCTTTCGCTGACACACTCTGCAGACAATTTGCGATAGTGATTATTATAGATCCCACCATGCCGTAAATGCGTCTCTACACTACCTCATGAAATATCAATAAAATATGCATGCATAACGATAATAACAAACATTGTGGTTAAATGGAAAAAACACTTTGGGCCAACATTGCAGTGAATGGTCTGTATGAGACTAAACTGTGTGGGTCTAACACAGTCTAGTGTCATACAGATCATTCATTGCAAAGTTGGTCTGAAGTGTTTTTTTCAATTTAACCACAATGTTTGTTATTATCGTTAGTTTTTGCTTACATTTATATTTCACAAGGTAGTGTAGAAATGCATGTACTGTGTGGTGGGATATATAATAATCACATTATTGCAAATTGTCTGCAGAGTGTGCCAGTGAAAAAATTGTGAAAATCAGTCAATAATGGCGAAGATGTGGACAAAAGTAAACTGGCATGTTTTTATGGCCCACTGTGTATAATGCTGGGTCACTGTGTCTGTCACTTTTTCTGCCTACTATTTAGTTTCACTGTCCAGTGATGTTTCTGTGTATTAGCTGTACTGTCTTAATTATTTCTAACTTATTGGCCAGGTTGTGTTTGCTGCTGATAACTTGTCATGTCTTAGGTGCATCGTAGTTTGATGTCGATCTTCGATTTGTTGCTCATTGTCGATTACAGAGTGATGCATAAAAAGTGGAATATACATGCTTTACACAGGTCGAGCCATTGGACAGTTCAGGAAGTGATTAACCTCGATTATTGCAATGCATTATGGTTTTATTGAACATGTTGTAATCGTCATGCTTAATTGTTTATGTCCAATTGCTCGATCGACGTCAATTACGAATGTTCCATTTTTTATTCACCAGCTTCATGTCGATCTTCAGTTTGTTCAACATTGTGACATATTTCTTGGTTGATGTTGTGCTCACGAATGTGGGTGGTCCAGCTTTTCGTACATTCTTAATGAAATAGTCCATTCAGATGGTGCAGCCATTTGTTGTGTTGTTTTTGTAAATCTGAGATTTTTCGTTATGTCAAAAGTGGTTTGTTATCTTGATAATCTTGGATTTTTTCCTGTTCACTTTTTTGCATTTGTCTGTATTTTCTAAAGTTGCCCATTTCGTACTTTGGTTTATTATCTTATGAAGTTACTTCTGAGTTTTAAACTATTCATTTTTCACATTTATGACTAAGTTGATCCTCATTGGGGCTGGTCCTAAGCATGCCACACTATACTGCACGATGAACAGGAATGTCTGGTTTACTGCATATGTGCAAGATTGTTAAAATGCTCAGATTGTTATCAGTTCTGCTGCTGAATTGAGTTGTTTCATTTCTGAACAGTTTTTGTTAGATGTCCATAGTTCCGGTGTCATCATTGACCTCAAGTTTGTAAACAGTGATAACTATATTTTCTGCTTCAATAAATGCTCCATGTTGCATCACATTGTGAGTTTATATACTGAGTGATTAGATATCTGAGCCAATAGTTGTCAGTGTGTGCATAACTAAAATTGTTTTATGAAATTTTATTTTTGTAATGGCTAATAGCTGGATTTAAACGTGAAAAAGTGAGCTAGAATGTTATAACATAACAAAATAATATTCATACAAACACGGAGAATGTCCAATGCATTTCGATAGTTTACAGTTTATGTCCATATAAATATAATTAGTGAGCTGTTTAGACTGGTAAAAAAAATCAAACGGTTTAATTTCAAATTGTACAGCAGCAATGATCCTTTCATCCTTCTCTATTATTTTAACTAAACAATAGACATTGTCAGTCACGAGACCATTCGAGTCACTATAAATGGTCCATCGTCACCATGCATTTATCTTGCACTGTTATGGGGATATGGCCCCTTAAAGATAATGGTTACCATAGCACATATTTGCACAAAATTTGGCATGTGCATTACGTTGAAGGTCCTACATACAAAAATGCCAAAATATTGAGCAAAAAAATAAAATCCTAGATGGCGGCGGCCGCCATCTTGGATTTTTGCACAAACAGCAATAATTCAGCCGCCAATTGACATAGATTAATGAAATTTAGCAGTAATGTCGTCGGCTGCTACCAGAAGTAGATTGTGTGACCAATGTCGACAAAAATAATAAATTCAAGATGGCGGCCGCCGCCATTTTGAATTCCGTTTATCGCTCATAACTTAGTTGCTATTGCACGTACTTGATATGATATGCGTGTGATTTCCGCTGGGCTGGGGACGGGGTTTCGCCCAGACTAGGCAAGGGAAATAAGAAAAAAGTGAATTGGAAGAGTGTAGGGGGATTTACTACACGGGCTCAGGGAGCATAGACACCCCATAGCTGGTCAGAAAAGTTATATTTCCTTGCTGACCTAGGCCTATTTTTCTGTTACGTTTGACGGTTGGGCTTCGTCTTTGTCGTATACACGACAGCGCAGGAAGGATGTAGGCCTAGACCTAATGATCATAATATTTCATTCAGCTATAAACCTTCGTCAGACGGCAGCAGGTTCACTGATGCTGTACTTACAGTTAGCGGTATTTTACTGCTGCATCTCGCTGCTAGGCGGCGATTGTCGTTTTTACGCACATCATATCGTCACATCTGTCAAACGTTTGTGCACAATGTGGGTACAGACTATAGGCCCGCAGGTTGGGCGTAAGTTGGCGTTAAATGTGGAGAGCAATTTTTTCAATAGATGCATGTTGCATGCAGAAATTAAATAAATGGATGGATAAATAAATAAATAATAAATTTTCAGAAACCAGTCTTTTGGGTTGACAGTATATACCGTGACCTTAAGATCCACTTTTTCAGACATATCATAAAACATCACTAGTAGGAAATTTGGGTAACTGATTTCCGTGTCTGACGTGCTACTATGTTGTGTTCGACGTCACTGATGCCCTGTTTACACGATTTCGCTGTCGAGCACTCGTTGAGCCATCTTCGTCGTGTAAACTGTACAGGGTGGTCCAAAAAACGGATACCCAGTTTTATTTTTGGATAACTTCGGTAATTCAGCACCGATTACAACCATTTTTTCACTGTTACAAGCAGACATTTATGGCGCGTAAACGTGAAGTTCTTCCACCCACCGCACCTTTATTGTGTGACCACATTACCTAGCAAAACAAACACTGTACAGGTGGACACTGCAGCACGATGGAGCGTTAGCGCACACCGCCCGGACCACGATGGACTATCTGAAAAAAGAGCACATCAACTTCATTGAACCTCACATGTGGCCTCTAAATAGTCCTGATCTTAATCCCGTGAATTACGCTATTTGGGGTGCTCTTCAGCAACGAGTCTACCACCAACGACAGTTCAAGACGGTGAAAGAACTGAAGCGAGCGATAGTCGCCGAGTGGCAAAAACTCTCACAGCATTTCATTGATAACAGTATCAATGAATGGTGTCGACGTCTTGAAGCTGTTATCAAAAATGGCGGCGGACACATCGAGCACTGCAACTTAGCTTGAGCAGCCGCACATCATTTTAATACTATCGACAGATAAGTTTAGTCAATAAAACAAAACACTGAACACCCATATTAGCAGTAGTGTTTGTTTTGCTAGGTAATGTGGTCACACAATAAAGGTGCGGTGGGCGGAAGAACTTCACGTTTACGCGCCATAAATTTCTGCTTGTAACAGTGAAAGAA
>Ga0209367_1003452_pt1 | contig 21481 bp, 11 predicted proteins | sample WorMetLIZISLAND2_FD_187412 | JGI IMG/M metagenome (GOLD analysis project Ga0209367, IMG submission 187412) | Marine gutless worms symbiont microbial communities from Max Planck institute for Marine Microbiology, Germany - Olavius geniculatus... ...
GTATACTTGCAGTCCTGGCCACAGGGCCTACTGTTGCGCAGAACTCGCCGTTTCTTCCCTAGCGATGGGCGTGACCACCGCCAGTACTCATTTTACCATCCCACAAAGGGTAGAAAACTGAGTCGACCTAGTTGGCTGGCTCCGTACTGTAGACAGTCACCCATCCAAGTACTAACCGGGCCCGGCGTAGAACTTCGTTCCATCCGAAACGCGTTACCAACTATTTTATTTCCACGTTTTTGTGCAAATATACACTGTGTTTCAAGAATAAACATTCTCGACATTTTCGACTTGAAGAAGGATTATCAGATTTGATTAATTTTGGATATGAATAATTTCTGACAAGACTTGCCATCAAATGACCGTTTAATTTTCCACCTCGCCCAAAGTCTGCTACTGCACTAGTTGGGGAAAGCAAAACTAACAAGATATCGCATTTTTATTTAACGTTGTATACACACAAAAATATTTTGTCCACATTTCTGTCACTTTGGCTAACAGTTCATTCCGGGGATGTTTTACTGGGACACAGTGTAGTACTATATATTCGCTTTGGACTAAACAAATAGCGATACGGTAGGCTTGCTGATATTATTTTATGGACTGTAGTTTTAAAGCCATCAGATAAAATAAAAAATTCCTTAAAATGACTGGATATGAACCGTTGTCAAAATCTCAAACTTAACAGTTGTGTCGTGTGTTACGTTCGTTTTGTTTTGCAAAATTTACATACAGAGTTTAGTTATAGTATTGTTAATTTAAATTTTAGTTAAATTAGAGCTGCGGAAATAACGATTAAATCACGTAATTAACTGTTAAAAATTATAGTGATTAAAAATTTTATTGTTAAATTTTTGACTAAACTGATAACAATTATTTTTATTGCAATTAGCGAATGTTAAGTTGTTAAAACTGTTATCTTTCAGTCGTTTCCAGTTAAGTGTTAAGTTTTGAATCTGAGTCGAATATTGCTGTAATTTCGCCGAGAAAATACGATGTGTTAGACAAACAGAGCACTTTATGTTTGAGGTAAATCGGTGGCGGATCTGAAACAATTTATTCGGCGGTTGGTTTGATAGAAAAAGTACAAACTGGAAACGGAAATTGACAACAGAATTCAGAAATACGACTTGGAGATGCAGACGCTTCAGGTAAACAACCAATCTCGTGCTAGCTATTGGCGCCAGCTTTTGTCCGGTTTCCCAAACGTTGATTTCTTGTTTCTCTATTCTTTATTTTTTTCACAACTTTTTGCTGCCTGATACTGCGTTGGCGCTGCTTGCACCGTCGGATCGATTTCTTTGCGATAATTTCTAACAACAAAAACACTCCCCTGTTTTTCCTTTATCACTACATCGTTTAACTTCGTTTGAATACATTCATTTATTCGAAACATTTCAACAGCACAGCCGTCGTAAAGCACAGTGGGTACATGTAGGCTATTGTTGGCTTGCTATGGAAAATGGCCTATCATTTTACTCATTTTTATCGCGCTGCAAGAGCCTATTTTTGTCTAATTTTGGTGTCGCTTCGACCGAGGCATCTATATTAGCCCGGGAGCTCCAATTCACTGAAGCGTTTAAACCCCCGGTTTTTACATCACTGTTGACCGACATTACCGGGCAATCTGCGAGCGTGGAATAAATAGGCCTAAGGCTGGACGCTGTGACGCCTATATGACCAGTGGCCTAGCACAGTTTGTTAGAAATAGATATCAGGGACTTTTGATTTTTGCGTGGTCTGTCCTCAAGTCTCCAGACAAGACACAAGCACAAGTGGCTTTTTCTTCACCCCCTTTCATCCCTTTCTCTTTTCTTTCCCCTTTCTTCCTTGAGAAGCAGGACCTCTAAAATCCAACTGGGTCTGGGCCAAACCGCAGCCGAAATCGAATTTGATGCATTATAGCCAAGAAATATGAGATCTGGTGACAAGAATTTGAATCATTTTCCTGAAAATTAACTGGCCAAATCTAGTGCAGTGAAAGACGGACAGACAGACGGACAGAATTGCGATGGCTAAGACGCGCTGAAAACAGTAGCTGCGTTCGCGCGTAAAAACCTAAAAACCTAAAACCGGACTTTTGAGGTTTTTAGTTTTTTAAAAGATAAAAAACCTAGGTTTTTTCGGGCCACTTTTCCAGCCCTGTTCTCAAGTGCCTTTTACATCTAGATCTCGGCTAGGCCACTGGCTGCGTCGGCTGCGTGCGTTGCGTTACGTCCGTTGCGCTGCGTGATACGCAGGACGAGTTCGACGAGGTCGAGGCGCAGTATAAGATCGAGAAGGCGCAGCTGACGGAGCTGGAGCTGCGCTTTGAGCCTTTGGACGCCGAGTTCAAAGCCATCATGGAGGAGCGCGATGTAGCTTACCGGGCTAGACTGGCAGAGGAACGCGATCTGGTCAGGCGTCAACAGGCCGCGTTGGCTCTACAGGCCTGGTGGCGTTCGTACCGCGTACGCAAGGCCTGCCAGGTATTATGCATGTCTGCGATTCTTAGCTCTTAGGCTTAGGCCTATCTGTAAAAATTATGGGGTTCTTATCTGCAAAAGCCCTATCCTGTGAAAACTAACCCAAACTCTTACCTTAACCCATTGTATCTTTAACCCTAACCCTAATTTTTACACATAAGGGCTTTTTACAAATAAGGGGATAAAATAAGTGTTAGGCATGATGGAATATTGCATTGTGATTGTATAGTTTCAATAATGCGCGAAACGAAAAACAATGAACAACTTAGGCTACTGAAAGAATTAAAGAAGGCGAAGGGAGCGTACAAAGCGACGAAACTAAACAGAACTGCAATGAGACAAAACGATTCAGTTCAGTTCAGTTGAGTTCGTCTCATTTTTTTGTCCTTCTGAACACAACTTAATAGGATGTATTCTAGGGGTTAACACTTGGCTCTAGAGATCTGCCTGGTGCCAATTTTGGTGGCGATTCGATTACTGTTTTATTACCTCCGCCAAGGAGATTATGCTTTTGCCAGAGTTTGTTTGTCTGTCTCTGTGTTAGCAAGATAACTCAAAAAGTTATGGAAGGATTTTTCTGAAATTTTCAGGGAATGTCGGGAATGGCAAAAGCTACACGTGGTTCAATTTTGGGCGTGATCCGGAAACTTTGAAATTTTCGTTAACATTGCTTTAAATGGGGCATAAGGGAAACCGCTGCCACACCGAATATGGTGATGCCACCTGGCGAACAACATGGCGTTGGCGGAGGTCTGCGGTCTCTGACTGCTTTTCTAGTTGGTATTAGATTGTGATTATAGTTTAAAGTCACGGGCTGGTGGCGGTGTGTTGGTAGACTGTAGATATCGTTTACTGTTGTAGTAATAGTGATAGTGGTGGTAGTAGTAGTAAGTAGTAGGCCTACTTACACTACTTAGTAGTAGTCAGCGGCGTCGTCGGTTACAAAAGTTGTGAGCAAAAAATTGCAATTTTTCGACTAACAGAAGAATTGCAGCAAATTACCAATAGAGGAGATGTGGGTGGTCAAAATTTTAATTTTGTCTTTACAGTCTCCAAGATTCGGAGCACTTCTAGCCCCAAATTTTGTATTATCGGAAAAACATTTTCCGACAAGAACAAAATTTTCTGACAACGCTAAGATGTAAGGGGGAAAGAGTAGTTGCTGACTACGAGTAGGTGCCATTGTCACGACTCTATACTGGTAGTAGTAGTAGTACTAGTAGTAGTAGTGAATTTAGGGACAAAATATACTGTACTCGGAAAACGCGTTTATAGGCAATGGCGAAGAAACGCGCCAAAGCGGCCAACAAAGGCAAAAAGGGCGGCAAAAAAGACAAGAAGGGCAAAGGAAAGAAAGGTGAAGCGGAGGAAAAGCCGGTCGCAGAGGCTACGGAAGAAACGCCTGCAGAAGGAGAAAACGTTGTGCCACCGGCGACATCAGAGGCTGAGGGAACAGCGGATGATGCTCCGCCTGCTGCTGAAGCTGCTGATGCTACTTAGGCCTCTGAGATCCCCGTGCAGCTTCCAGTTCTTTCGAAAATTAATAAGAAAGGGAAAATATTTTATTGGTTTTCGATTTTTTTATTTCTTGACATTCCCTAGTACACGACAACCCACGAAACAAAGTGGCGCACTGAATAGTACCGGTACCCACAAGAACTGAAGTACCGCAGCATAACAGACATTTGTTTTAGTATGACTTTAATCAAACAAAAAAAACTGCACCGATATTTATGAGGAAACTAAAATAAATTTTAAGGACGGATGGCAACTGAAACAAGCGCAGAGATTTTTTACGTTTGATCAGTAAACGGATGTGATGTAGTCGACTACGATGGCGCTGAAAAACATTAGTGCAACTTTTGTTGCAAGACACTGAGCATCTTACGCACACGTTAACGGTAGGGCGTAATTTAATTACACAGGAGCAAAATTTATTTCTTTTTTGTTAAATTTACTGTATATTTTATTTAATTATTTTATTTTTTTACGCACGTATCACATGAATTGTTCCGTATTTAATAGATAATGGGGTCAATAGACCTGTGTTGGGTATGTTTTGCAATATTTTGCAGAAGTTGTTTTTCACGTGTAACCTTAACACTCTTTCAGCATAAACATGTTAGATATTTTGTATTCGAATGAACTTTATTTGCTTCACTTATTAGCAGCGATATTTGTTTTCTGTTTGTTTATTTTTCTACCGTCGTTAATGAATAAATATTTTCAATGTGTAATGCGACATAATATTTGACACGGTGCGATGTAACTACAGGGTGGTCCAAAAAACGGATACCCAGTTTTATTTTTCGGATAACTTCGGTAAATCGCACCGATTTTAACCAGTCTTTCACTGTTACAAGCAGAAATTTGTGGAGCGTAAACGTGAAGTTCTTCCGCCCACCGCACCTTTATTGTGTGACCACATTACCTAGCAGAACAAACACTACTGCTAATATCGGTGTTCAGTGTTTTGTTTTATTGACTAAACTTAAACGATTTATTCTAAAAAATTATTACTGGTAACAAAGTAAACAAACACAATATGACGTAACAATGACGTCACAAGGCACTACTGCGAATAAGTAAGTAAGCTTAACTATTTCATACTACGAAATTGATATCTTTATGTGTTGCCTGTTCTCCGAGACCACTGTAGCTTTGACAGTGTTTGTTTTGCTAGGTAATGTGGTCACACAATAAAGGTGCGGTGGGTGGAAGAACTTCACGTTACGCGCCATAAATTTCTGACTGTAACAGTGAAAGAATGGTTAAAATCGGTGCTGAATTACCGAAGTTATCCCAAAAATAAAATTGGGTATCCGATTTTTTTGAAACACCCTGTATGACTGCCTACCAATAAACTGAACTTCTAAAAACTTATTTGGAACCCAAGCAACAGGGTTCTCTTTAGGTTGGGGTTCTTTATGGCAATGGGTTGGTTTCTGTTCGAGTTCTACTACGTGTATTGTTTGCTTTCCAGTTCTAATTCGGTTTGGTTCTGTCCAAACTGTGGGTTCTAGTTCTATTCGTTTGGTATGGTTCGATTTCCATCTCTAGAAAAATTCTCAGCATTTGTACCTTTGTTGCTGCTCATCAAGTTTGATTGCCAACGTCTTAACGGCGATCGTTTCATCCGCATCAACTTTGTCTCGACCCACATCTATCTCTTCGACCTATCAGCAAACGACGCACAATAATCCAGGATTGAAAAAGCGTTTTTTTCAAAAAACCCGATTTAGTGTTTTACTGTTTCAAAAGTTTTATTAAATTTTGCGTTTATTTGGGTTTTTAACAAGTTCAAATTAAACCGAAGCTGAAAAGTATGTTGGTTGATTCGTTTGAGTTTTACTTGTACAAAAATTTGCAACTTCGAGGGTTTAGATATTTCAAAAACCTAACCGAGATTACATATTTGGTTATTAGTGAAACAAGAAACTAAAATTGCTTTACGTTTGAGTGGACTTAAATTTTAGCAAATTTTTAGGTGGGTTTATGCGATAAAACCCAGTACCGACACATAATATAAGCCCATGCAGCTCATTATGCAGGGGTCACGACAAACCGCTGTTGAACTTTTTGAGTGTTACTGACGACGCGGCTTGCAGCAGATTTCATCAGTCTCTGCAACTTGTCTGTTCGACATATGACTCTTGGCGACTCAGCCAGCACAGCGTTACAATACTTGACGTCCGCATAACAAATCCGTCAAAAGGTAGCCTACATTTCTAACGTTCAGACCTAACGGCGTGTTTAATGCATTTTGTTGCGTCAAATGAACTTGAATCAGTACATTATTCAGCTTCGGCAAATATTCAAATTGCGATTGCAAGGCGAGTTTAAAAACAAAACATTAAAAACAAAACATGATAATAAAAATAAAACGATGACTTACTAGACTTGCGCCTGCGTCCATCGAGCGCAGAGTTTCTTCCAGTTCCAAGCATCTTCTCTTATACTGCAGCATCTGTAGCAGCAGCCGTAGTCATAGCAACACAACTAACACGCTCGTTCTCATTATAACACTAGCAGATCAGTGCTGAGTCGGCTCAAACTTCCGCCAACAGACTCAATTCGTTAAAATGTGCGTTGGTGGTCCTTTGGCCACTTTCAGCTTTTACGTAAAATTTGCTTGGTGATTAGGCTGCCCTTGGACAAGTTGCTACTGCGTGCTCATGTCAACTCAGCCTTCTACCCTCAACGGGAGAGAAATAAGTATCAACTTGCGAACTACGAGCTAACGAGCTAACTGGGATTGCTTAGCCGGCCGCTGCGCCAGCGCCGCCAGCCTGTGTCTGCAGGCTGTACACGGTGGCCGTGCGGCAGGCGGCTCTGGTTAGTGACGAAAGCGCAATAGAGGCGTGCGCGTGCTCGCGATGATGCGCTATACAAATTGACGACCTTTACCTTTACCTTTTTAACGGCCTAGTGTGGTTGATTGGATAGACGGTACGTCTACTAGCTGCGTCATAGGTCTAGTTGTTTTCTGGTGAAGGCAACAGACAGCAGCACAATTCGCTCATTTCAATCAGCTGCCACTTCTGCAAATCGCTTCTGATCACGAGTCTGACTCATGTAAGCAGCTCTGTACCGATATATCAAGTACCGAAATTTTATCCTAATCGTTATCTTTATCTTTATCTTAGCTTATTTTTGGTATTTTACGTGTGACAATAACTGGCAAAAATAATCGGTCAAAGTTAGTTATTAGGATGGTAAGCGTCATATGGCTTCTGTCTGTGCTTACTTAGGCCACCAGTAATTCTGGTGGCTTTGGTGAATTCGGTGAATTCGGTGAATTTTTATAGCGCGTTAACTGTAAAAACGTCAAGCGCGCTCGGTGCGTCAAAATAAAATTAAGCTAAGTTGTTTGAGATGTTTGAAATAACTTGACAGTGTAGTAAATCTACGGTCTACCTTGGCCTGTAGTTTCTGGATGAGTTGCGCCTGTTTTTGCTGTTCGTTTTGGTATGTCTGCAGCTTGCACCGATAGCCGCTATGCTCTTCGTCCAAACGACGTCTCAACTCAACATTCTGCTGCACCAGACTGTTTTGACCAGCAACCTCATCGTCATTCAGGTTACTCATGACTGGTGCGTTGTGACTAGCCGACCGCAAAGCTGCGTCCAACTAAACACAAACAAACTATAATTGTGACTATGATGACGATCATTGTGCCATTTATGCGGCCGTCCCAGCAGGTCGCGTTACGTGTCTTGCCCGTTTGTCCGTCCAATGTTTGTCCCCATGGGCTCCTAAGTCGAAGCCAAAACAGCGTTAAAAACAAAAATTGGCGTAAAAGTTCATTCGGCTAAAATAACTATTATGCTAATTTTTGGCTCAAAGGTCAACTTAGGTCATAGTTATAGTTACGCAAATTTAGGCGGACTGCCGCACAATATGTAAAGGTAAAGGTCGGAATATAGCTCTTTAAAAGATTGAACTTCTCACAGAGCTACGAAGCGTCACCTGCCATATGAGATCACACAGTGTTGTCTGCCAACCATCGCAGGTGAACGCCCCCCGCCTTAACCCCAACCTAATAGACCGGTACTCAATTTACCTACCCCGGAAGAATGAAAGGCTGAGTTGACCTAGGCGGCTGGTTACATACAGAGATGGTTTACCTGCCCGCAGGCAGTCACCCATCGCAGTACTAACGCGGCCCGGCGTACAGTAACTTCGTTGAGCAAATGAGATGCGTTACGCCAGGCTACTCGGCACAGAGCCAAAAATATTTCTAGCAGGCCTTAATTATCAGGTTTATTTTTGCGCTTTAGTACACACAGACGCAGGAAGTTTTTTGTAGCTCTGTGTTTTTATTTTTATATAGTAAAACTAAAAATGGTGATAATTCGCATGATTTTCAGTCTGTCAGTTAGCTCGTTAAAACGTTATATTTATAAGAAATGCCGTATTTGTGTCTCGCTCAAGAGCAAGTCTGCGTCCCAATAAAACAGCACCGAAGCGCTTATCGGCCAAGAATATTGTTTTTCGTGTTGCGTATTTTACTTTTATAAGGTCGTCTAATCAGCGTAATGACTTCTATTTTCCTCTGCGTAAGTTCCATGCACTTGTCAACGGTGACGACGCGGCGACACAACTGCTGAAATCCGCTGCATTAACTGTACTAATATCAGCGGACTGATATTTGCGAGTTCTCAGCACACCACGTCGGCGTAGGCTAATCAGGAGCGATTAGTTAGCACGTGATCGAACTCTTGTGAGCGGCATCGCTGTAGGTCTAGTAATTAATTCACGATCACACACATCGGAAACAAAGCGACGCAACACGGTGCATTTACTGACGGTGGCTGTGTAGGTTCAATTAGCCGATCTTATGCGTGTTGTGCAGGTGAGGTCAAAATACCTAAATATGCCTATACACGTAGAATTTCAGCTTTCATTGGTATAGCGCATTCGGCAATCAAATGCTTGCTTTTCGCTAACTTCGACGCCAGAGCGCATTAGAAACTTTTTGCCTCGATTTGTTCCATGGAAATCTAATGTGCATTGTGCATTTACTGTATTCGTCATCTATTCACAGTCAGTATCCGGAGCGGGTTATTCAGTTAACTGAACCATGCATTTATACACAGTGTCCCGAAAAAAGTCTGCAATATTTTTGGAATAACTTAAAGAATCAAAATGCACTTTGTAATATAATTTTTGCATTAATCATTGTAAAATCCACTTTATCAAAAATTTGTCCCACACGTTAGCATAGGAGTATCTTTTAGGTAATTAATATATGGCGTTATACAAGATAGGGCCTACCATTTTTTGCAACGTTAACAATATTCTAAACAATAGCTAACACAGGAGGCCGATTCAAAAGATTTATTATAACTTTTGTGGGCAATATTATCGAAAAATAATATGCAACTAACACTACACTAATAGTCCACTTTATTTAATCAGAGTTGCCACTTTACATGCACTCTGTGTATGCTTACTTATTACACAACAGCACAATAAACAAAAAAAATCTGAGCTAATGCTCATGAGACGCGTATGGTCTATCTCCATCCATTTCGTTGCAATTTACTCTTTTGCAGCAAAAAATCACCAAAAATCACTAAAACACCTATTTTTAGGGTTTAAGGCCATTAAAAATTGTTAATGTTGACAATCCTAAGAAGCTCGTTGCCAGTGCTTCTTATGTTAAGCAGCATGTCTGTGCCTATCTGCAACCATTTGCACGCTAAACAAGCCAACAGCGGTTAAATAACCACTTTTGGAGGGGTACCCCTTTTTAACACCCGCCTGCGCAGGCTTCCTTGAACCTTGGATTGATAAAATTTACATTCAATGCTGAAAATTTTATATGTAGGCTTTCTTAGTCTATCTCCAGCCATTTCGGCGGAATTCACTCTTGAAATGCGTGTCGCCGCCTAAAATCGCGAAAAATTTACCAAATCCCCTATTTTGGGGGTTCAAGGTCATTCAAGGTCATCGATGTTGACATTCATAAAAAAGCTTGTTGTTAGTGCTTGTTATGATGTGCCGCATGTTTGTACTTATCAGCAACCATTCTCACGCTAAACGAGCTAATAGCGCTAAAATAACATCTTTTTAGAGGGAGTGCCCCTCTTTCTCCCCTTCTTTCGAGGAAACCCCCTTGACGCAGCGGCATGAAATTTAGTCGCAAAATACTAGAGACTCTAGGCTATCATAAAAACCCAAAGTCTCTATCTTGCCTAGTCTCTAAACGGTAGCGGGTTGTGACAGACGGACAGACGGACAGACACCAAGACGGAATTACCATAGCTAATACGCGCTATAGCGAGTTATGCTAGCTCTCGCGCGTAACAAAAAATAACAAAAGAAGATAAATCAATCAGCTCGTAGATGCTTTAGGGAGCGTACAGAAGTAAACTAAAGTGAAACGAAATTATATAAAATAAACTGAAGTAGGACCTAACCCCTCGGATATAACCACGTCATGACAGAACCCCGGGGTAAAACGGAACCCCCCCCCTTCTAGCACAGACCAGGACAGAACCCTCCCCATAATTAGTCGACAACTATTAAGACTAAAACTTGCATTTATTCACATAAATAAAAATCTACCCCGGTGGAAAAATGAAAGGTTCGTCCTTGGAGAAAGAGGGGAGAGGTAATTTTTTTTCGGGGTTATATCCGGACACCAATAATAATGCGTAAATTACTAAACCTGAAGTCTATTATCGGTCGCCTAATTGTCGAGGTCTCTGAAAGTGGGAAACGCGCTAACTACTTCGTCGTCAGTTACAGCTTTCGCCATCATGTATCGTTCCCTAAATAAAGTATTTTGCCGCCAAAACTGTCATTTTTTGATCGTCAAAAAGTGCAAATTTCGTCAAAAATTTTGCCGCAATTTCCAATTTTGCCAGTTTGTTTTTGGTCGTCTAAAAATAAAGCCTTTTTAGCAGTGTATAGCCTTAACTGTTAATAACTGTTTTTATGAAATTTTGCCAATACAGTTCCGAGCCGTTTGGTTCCCACTTTTTTCATTTGTCAAAAAGTTATCAAACATTTTACCACAAATCCCGAATTTTACCAGTTTTTTGCCATCCGAAATTGAGTGTTAAATAGACTCTAAAAGATTATGCCGCCAAAATGCCATTTTTCTTTTGTCAAAAAGTGCAAATTTAGTAAATTACAAAATGTTGTCAAATTTTTGTCAAAAATCAATATTTCCGTCACCACCACCAGTTTCCGTCACTTCGTCAGTTTTTCGTCAAAAACGAAATTCTTTGGAGCCTAGCTATCCGATATCCGCCGCCCGAGATAACCTTACAGCGTCGCCGAAAATCGATCGCTGAAATACTCTCCAATGTCAGCTTGTGTTCGAGCTCCCGGCGCCAGCATTAAACAGAAATCTAATAAGGTGTTTACACGATCGAGCCAACATCGAGCAGACGTCGAGCAAACATCGAGCTGGCTCAAGCAGGCCTATTGGAACCCCGCTCCTGGCTCAAATGTAGGTCTAGGCTTAGGCTCAGCCTACAGCTGATCACGTGTTTTATAGGCCTTTTAATTACAACCCGCTCGCTCTCCATGTTGATTACCATAGAACGTCCAGCTAGCTGCTGGATGTTTGCTCGACGTTTGCTCGAAGTTTGCCCCATTATCTACGCTAATTCCTGCACGTGTGGATCGATGAGCCTCGACGAGCTATAAAGCACGCTCGTGCATGTTGCGACTGACTAAATAACTGATGCTTGGTCACAGCACAGACCCGCTAGTACGTTCAACGGTGCTGCTTAGCCATTAGCGTAACATTGCTACAAGCTTGACTGATGAGTTCATTAACAACTATAGGCTTACATTTCACAGCCGTTTTTTCAATCGCAAGGTAGATTAACAGTCACTAGTCTACTTAACTCAAAGCTATGATTTGCATGTGCCGTGTGGGGGAATGGGGCAAATTTGTCAGCAATCAAGCCTCAAAACACGACAAGCACGATGCTCATCGTACGTCACCAGGTGAATTTGGGTTACGTTTTAAAGTTTAGTTTTTAATCTCCAGTTGATTAGGAGTGGAACGTATGATAATGTGAAGTGTGTATGATCAACTAAACTTAATTAAGCTACGTCTGCAGTTACACAAACTATACCTACACACGAATAAAACATTAAAATAACAACCGCAATAAAACAAAGCACAACATCACTGTTTTTAATAGACTTATTATTCTTGATCAGCAATCGTGTGAAAAAAATAAACAGATAAAAACCCGTTGAGATACGAAGTTGTATTTGCTGGTAATTTCGTCTCTCTGTGCATACGCTGCAGTCAACTGTTCTTCCTTACAATCCAGTTGCATCTATAGATCACCACCAACAGCGTGAATTAAAAAGTGGGGTAGGATGCTGCAATTTTTCGATAGAGGACTGCAAATTTGCGAGGGAGAAAAATATGGGTGTTCACAGTTTCGGTTTTGTCTTTAAATTTATTCAGAATAAAAACTTCCAGTTTTCAATTGTGTATTTGAAGTCGTTTTAACAAAAAGAAAATTTTCCGATAAACTAAAATTTACAGAACCACTGCCCTTGAGCCAGTTCAATGTTTGCTCGATGTTTGCTCGGCGTTTGATCGACATCTGCTCGATGTTTGTTCGATCGTGTAAACACCCTATTACCTCGCTTTGCACGCGTCTTCAAAGTACTGGAAACGTCCATTGCTGCTCACCTCCAGAACCCTGTTCTCTTCTTTGAGCTGGTCAACTGTCGGCATGTCAGCTGCTGTAGCCGGTGTCCAGCGTTCGCTTTGGCTCGGTGATGCTAAGTTACGACTGATGATGTCGCGAACACGCGCTGAAATCTTCACCGCTGATGATGATGATGCGGGTAATTGATCGTCAGCCTCAGCAGCTGCAGCATCTTTGACGTACATACCGTTAGCGTCATGTAGCACCTCGTCTTCCAGCCGCTGCAGTAACCAGTGTTGTGATCATGACGATGGTATTAATATAATATCATCAGTGGAATCATGGCAGAAGGGCGGAGGGGGCACTCTAGATTTTTCCTTGTCCGAAAGTAGTCGAACTTCTTGTCAGAAAATGTTTGTCAAAAATGCAAAATTTGGGGCTGATGAACCCCCATTTTTCACTTGCGCTTGGTTCGGCATCAGGACGTGACAAACTGAAACAGACAGAAATCTCAACAAACCCGGACGTAATAACTTCCAAGCTAAAAAATTTGGACGTTACTGAACAAAATCTGGAAGTCATGCAGTATGCCTACAAGTAAGCTCAAGCAAAAATTAGCATAATGCAAAACAATATATACTTACTACATCTGTCACTACGGCACGACCTCCTCCTGTCCTCCAATAGACAACATTATGAGACTGATGACTGTGTGGGGGATAACAGGGACGATTACTAGAACTGCCATTAATACACAATTAAAGTTAGCAGTTTTTACAATTTTACGTTTAGGTCATTTCTTGTGTTTTGTGTTTCATAAAGGTTATATTTTTGTAAAGGTTAAACACTTAAACTTTTTCTTTCGCTATTATGTGTTCGTGCAATTTTGCCTGGAAAGGCCGTCTCCGAAATGACCTATAGGGCCTACTGTGTCGAGCGGGACGTTAAACCCTACTCGCTCACTCACTCATTACGGCACGACCAACATAGGCCTTGGTTTCAATTCTAGCTATTTGCAAAATGAAGGATCAGAATTATTTATTGCACTCATAGTGACAGAAAACAGACTTTTACGCTAATTTACAGTGTACAAAATCTGGAAGTCATGCAGTATGCTTACAAGTAAGCTCAAGCAAAAAAATTAGCATAATGCAAAACAAATAGACATAATAAAAAGCAGTTTGATTTAGACGTCGTCAGTCGTGACGTCTGTCTTAAAACTTGAGCGTACGGGCTAAAATTTTTGGGCGTATTTACGCCCAAACGTTCGCTATTGAAAACCCTGCTAGGCAGACAGACGACGGACGAAAAGCCGGGCAGACAGAATTGCGATAGACAGTACGCGCTTAGCTGTCGCGCGTAAAAATCAATGAAAATTGCAGTGACTATAGAGTATGGTAGGGGCAATAGGCAGTGTGCATGGTCGCACATAAGCTGCATCCGCGCGAGTCACAGGGAGGCACAGATACAAGTCTAAGCATGTCTATAACGTTTACCTGTGACAACCAATGCCACAAAACGCTCACGGTGTTTCTTTCGCTTTAAAAAATCTTTATTCACTATAGGCTACGATAACAATGAACCAATGACGCAAAAATCGTAACACAATAATACAGTGAATAATCAGAAAAACAGCGAATGCAAAATAACATTTACAACATCTGCATAGTGTGTTTTGTGGTATGTTTTTATGTTTTTGTGTATATGGGCCAAGTGCCTGAAATAAAACTGATGATGATGATGATGATAATTCGAAAACCTTTTTCGCAGACTGAACATGCAGTAGACCCTACTTTCCGATAAATTATCTCACCTTTAGCTAAAATTTATTCTCGCATTAGTCCACATAGGTTCTTTCATGACACTGACACTGACATGTAAACGACGCAACTCTGAATCACATACAATTGCTGTAGGCTCAAATGCGCACAGAACAGTTTCATCATGACACATTCCATCGTAAATTTAACATCAACTGCTTTTTTAGTTTTTCCTACCTGTATAACGCTTTCCAGCGACTGGTGTTCATTTCCGTTCATCTTTCTGACGGTTGTCTTTCACCGCATAGATCGTCCATTCGTCCGATCGTCGAACTGTGTCTGCTCTGCAAGCCTATTTCATTCCCGTTGACAACGACGTAGGCCTACGACACAGCTGCTGCACTGCATGTGCGCGACGTCTGATTGGCTGTACACAGTAAACCACGTGACTGGTACCGTTTCGTCACGTAACACGGTCGTTTTTCCTGGCGTTATTAAAGCGCACTTCATGCAGAAAAGAAAAAGAAGCCCAGCTGTCGCTAGGATAGCCAACCGTACTGGTTGTCAGTGACCTTCAAGGTCATCCAAGGTCAATGATTCTTATCTCATTTTACAAATCGCATGTGTGGCTTGATGGTGTAACGGTAACGGGCCGAACTGGTGACCGAAAGGTCTCAGTATCGACTCCAAGCCGGGGCACTGGTCTCTGTCACCAAGCAGTATAATTTTCTAGCGGTCAAAAAGCGATGACGCTCTCTGGCTGGGGGGAGGTAACAGCGGGCCGGTGCAAAGATCGCAGCCTACGGCTTTTGTGAGACAAAACAAAACATATCAGTTTCAGGTCTTTATGGATGACGTCAGACACAAAGACCTGAAACCAATGCCCGGGCTAGAGAGATAGAGCCCCCTCCAAATACAAGTGTGAGGCCCCTATAATGGGGGTCCAGGGGCAAAGCCCCTGGTCAGGGGGACAAGAGGGCGAAGCCCTCTTGAAGCTGAAACACTTTTTGGCTTTTGGACGTTCACTAAAAGCCGCAAATTTGCCCACTTTTTGAAAAACTGGAAAGGCAAAAAATCAGATACAATTTGTGTTGTCTGCAAAACATGACGTCTAATAGGCCGCAATACGTCAGCGATTACTATACATTAACGAAAAGTAATAGACTTGTCCATTTTGGGTAAACTTTCCACATGTTTAGTTATTTTAAATTTTGAATATATTTTTAAAAACCAAAAATTTTTTTCATACCTAGCATGAGGCCCCTGAGCATACGTCAGCCCCCGGCCAGAGGGTACGGGGCGCTTCCGCCCGCTCTGCCTGAAACTGAAGTGTTTTGGGGTGACCTCACGAAAGCCGCTGCAACTATTGTTTGCTTTGGCAGATTTAAATATAATTCGGTAGTTTGATTACCAATAGGTGATTCATTGTTAATAAAAAAATTTGGCCAGAATCAAATGTTGTTTTTTGGAGTAACGCGAATGTACAATAACAAAAGGGTTTACATACGTAACGCCATATTGGTAACGGAAATATTTTGTCATTAATATTGAACAATTAATAACTCCGCTAAGAAGTAATTTTTTTGCAACAAAATTTAGTGTTAGGTTTAGCAATTTATTAAAAATTGAGTGTACAAAATTTCATGTTACAAAATTTTATTCAGATTTTTTTCAGATTTGACATTTCCATTGTACGATGACTAGAGGGTTACTTTTTCCGGACACAGCGCATAGTGCTATAATAAACTCACAGCAATAACACAGCTGACAGTAATATGAAGCGTTCATTATAAGAATTGTTTGGTTGTATGTACAGGGTGGTCCAAAAAATGGATACCTAGTTTTATTTTTGGGATAACTTCGGTAATTCAGCACCGATTTTAACCATTCTTTCACTGTTACAGTCAGAAATTTATGGCGCGTAACGTGAAGTTCTTCCACCCACCGCACCTTTATTGTGTGACCACATTACCTAGCAAAACAAACACTGTCAAAGCTACAGTGGTCTCGGAGAACAGGCAACACATAAAGATATCAATTTCGTAGTATGAAATAGTTAAGCTTACTTACTTATTCGCAGTAGTGCCTTGTGACGTCATTGTTACGTCATATTGTGTTTGTTTACTTTGTTACCAGTAATAATTTTTTAGAATAAATCGTTTAAGTTTAGTCAATAAAACAAAACACTGAACACCGATATTAGCAGTAGTGTTTGTTCTGCTAGGTAATGTGGTCACACAATAAAGGTGCGGTGGGCGGAAGAACTTCACGTTTACGCTCCACAAATTTCTGCTTGTAACAGTGAAAGACTGGTTAAAATCGGTGCGATTTACCGAAGTTATCCGAAAAATAAAACTGGGTATCCGTTTTTTGGACCACCCTGTAGTTACATCGCACCGTGTCAAATATTATGTCGCATTACACATTGAAAATATTTATTCATTAACGACGGTAGAAAAATAAACAAACAGAAAACAAATATCGCTGCTAATAAGTGAAGCAAATAAAGTTCATTCGAATACAAAATATCTAACATGTTTATGCTGAAAGAGTGTTAAGGTTACACGTGAAAAACAACTTCTGCAAAATATTGCAAAACATACCCAACACAGGTCTATTGACCCCATTATCTATTAAATACGGAACAATTCATGTGATACGTGCGTAAAAAAATAAAATAATTAAATAAAATATACAGTAAATTTAACAAAAAAGAAATAAATTTTGCTCCTGTGTAATTAAATTACGCCCTACCGTTAACGTGTGCGTAAGATGCTCAGTGTCTTGCAACAAAAGTTGCACTAATGTTTTTCAGCGCCATCGTAGTCGACTACATCACATCCGTTTACTGATCAAACGTAAAAAATCTCTGCGCTTGTTTCAGTTGCCATCCGTCCTTAAAATTTATTTTAGTTTCCTCATAAATATCGGTGCAGTTTTTTTTGTTTGATTAAAGTCATACTAAAACAAATGTCTGTTATGCTGCGGTACTTCAGTTCTTGTGGGTACCGGTACTATTCAGTGCGCCACTTTGTTTCGTGGGTTGTCGTGTACTAGGGAATGTCAAGAAATAAAAAAATCGAAAACCAATAAAATATTTTCCCTTTCTTATTAATTTTCGAAAGAACTGGAAGCTGCACGGGGATCTCAGAGGCCTAAGTAGCATCAGCAGCTTCAGCAGCAGGCGGAGCATCATCCGCTGTTCCCTCAGCCTCTGATGTCGCCGGTGGCACAACGTTTTCTCCTTCTGCAGGCGTTTCTTCCGTAGCCTCTGCGACCGGCTTTTCCTCCGCTTCACCTTTCTTTCCTTTGCCCTTCTTGTCTTTTTTGCCGCCCTTTTTGCCTTTGTTGGCCGCTTTGGCGCGTTTCTTCGCCATTGCCTATAAACGCGTTTTCCGAGTACAGTATATTTTGTCCCTAAATTCACTACTACTACTAGTACTACTACTACTACCAGTATAGAGTCGTGACAATGGCACCTACTCGTAGTCAGCAACTACTCTTTCCCCCTTACATCTTAGCGTTGTCAGAAAATTTTGTTCTTGTCGGAAAATGTTTTTCCGATAATACAAAATTTGGGGCTAGAAGTGCTCCGAATCTTGGAGACTGTAAAGACAAAATTAAAATTTTGACCACCCACATCTCCTCTATTGGTAATTTGCTGCAATTCTTCTGTTAGTCGAAAAATTGCAATTTTTTGCTCACAACTTTTGTAACCGACGACGCCGCTGACTACTACTAAGTAGTGTAAGTAGGCCTACTACTTACTACTACTACCACCACTATCACTATTACTACAACAGTAAACGATATCTACAGTCTACCAACACACCGCCACCAGCCCGTGACTTTAAACTATAATCACAATCTAATACCAACTAGAAAAGCAGTCAGAGACCGCAGACCTCCGCCAACGCCATGTTGTTCGCCAGGTGGCATCACCATATTCGGTGTGGCAGCGGTTTCCCTTATGCCCCATTTAAAGCAATGTTAACGAAAATTTCAAAGTTTCCGGATCACGCCCAAAATTGAACCACGTGTAGCTTTTGCCATTCCCGACATTCCCTGAAAATTTCAGAAAAATCCTTCCATAACTTTTTGAGTTATCTTGCTAACACAGAGACAGACAAACAAACTCTGGCAAAAGCATAATCTCCTTGGCGGAGGTAATAAAACAGTAATCGAATCGCCACCAAAATTGGCACCAGGCAGATCTCTAGAGCCAAGTGTTAACCCCTAGAATACATCCTATTAAGTTGTGTTCAGAAGGACAAAAAAATGAGACGAACTCAACTGAACTGAACTGAATCGTTTTGTCTCATTGCAGTTCTGTTTAGTTTCGTCGCTTTGTACGCTCCCTTCGCCTTCTTTAATTCTTTCAGTAGCCTAAGTTGTTCATTGTTTTTCGTTTCGCGCATTATTGAAACTATACAATCACAATGCAATATTCCATCATGCCTAACACTTATTTTATCCCCTTATTTGTAAAAAGCCCTTATGTGTAAAAATTAGGGTTAGGGTTAAAGATACAATGGGTTAAGGTAAGAGTTTGGGTTAGTTTTCACAGGATAGGGCTTTTGCAGATAAGAACCCCATAATTTTTACAGATAGGCCTAAGCCTAAGAGCTAAGAATCGCAGACATGCATAATACCTGGCAGGCCTTGCGTACGCGGTACGAACGCCACCAGGCCTGTAGAGCCAACGCGGCCTGTTGACGCCTGACCAGATCGCGTTCCTCTGCCAGTCTAGCCCGGTAAGCTACATCGCGCTCCTCCATGATGGCTTTGAACTCGGCGTCCAAAGGCTCAAAGCGCAGCTCCAGCTCCGTCAGCTGCGCCTTCTCGATCTTATACTGCGCCTCGACCTCGTCGAACTCGTCCTGCGTATCACGCAGCGCAACGGACGTAACGCAACGCACGCAGCCGACGCAGCCAGTGGCCTAGCCGAGATCTAGATGTAAAAGGCACTTGAGAACAGGGCTGGAAAAGTGGCCCGAAAAAACCTAGGTTTTTTATCTTTTAAAAAACTAAAAACCTCAAAAGTCCGGTTTTAGGTTTTTAGGTTTTTACGCGCGAACGCAGCTACTGTTTTCAGCGCGTCTTAGCCATCGCAATTCTGTCCGTCTGTCTGTCCGTCTTTCACTGCACTAGATTTGGCCAGTTAATTTTCAGGAAAATGATTCAAATTCTTGTCACCAGATCTCATATTTCTTGGCTATAATGCATCAAATTCGATTTCGGCTGCGGTTTGGCCCAGACCCAGTTGGATTTTAGAGGTCCTGCTTCTCAAGGAAGAAAGGGGAAAGAAAAGAGAAAGGGATGAAAGGGGGTGAAGAAAAAGCCACTTGTGCTTGTGTCTTGTCTGGAGACTTGAGGACAGACCACGCAAAAATCAAAAGTCCCTGATATCTATTTCTAACAAACTGTGCTAGGCCACTGGTCATATAGGCGTCACAGCGTCCAGCCTTAGGCCTATTTATTCCACGCTCGCAGATTGCCCGGTAATGTCGGTCAACAGTGATGTAAAAACCGGGGGTTTAAACGCTTCAGTGAATTGGAGCTCCCGGGCTAATATAGATGCCTCGGTCGAAGCGACACCAAAATTAGACAAAAATAGGCTCTTGCAGCGCGATAAAAATGAGTAAAATGATAGGCCATTTTCCATAGCAAGCCAACAATAGCCTACATGTACCCACTGTGCTTTACGACGGCTGTGCTGTTGAAATGTTTCGAATAAATGAATGTATTCAAACGAAGTTAAACGATGTAGTGATAAAGGAAAAACAGGGGAGTGTTTTTGTTGTTAGAAATTATCGCAAAGAAATCGATCCGACGGTGCAAGCAGCGCCAACGCAGTATCAGGCAGCAAAAAGTTGTGAAAAAAATAAAGAATAGAGAAACAAGAAATCAACGTTTGGGAAACCGGACAAAAGCTGGCGCCAATAGCTAGCACGAGATTGGTTGTTTACCTGAAGCGTCTGCATCTCCAAGTCGTATTTCTGAATTCTGTTGTCAATTTCCGTTTCCAGTTTGTACTTTTTCTATCAAACCAACCGCCGAATAAATTGTTTCAGATCCGCCACCGATTTACCTCAAACATAAAGTGCTCTGTTTGTCTAACACATCGTATTTTCTCGGCGAAATTACAGCAATATTCGACTCAGATTCAAAACTTAACACTTAACTGGAAACGACTGAAAGATAACAGTTTTAACAACTTAACATTCGCTAATTGCAATAAAAATAATTGTTATCAGTTTAGTCAAAAATTTAACAATAAAATTTTTAATCACTATAATTTTTAACAGTTAATTACGTGATTTAATCGTTATTTCCGCAGCTCTAATTTAACTAAAATTTAAATTAACAATACTATAACTAAACTCTGTATGTAAATTTTGCAAAACAAAACGAACGTAACACACGACACAACTGTTAAGTTTGAGATTTTGACAACGGTTCATATCCAGTCATTTTAAGGAATTTTTTATTTTATCTGATGGCTTTAAAACTACAGTCCATAAAATAATATCAGCAAGCCTACCGTATCGCTATTTGTTTAGTCCAAAGCGAATATATAGTACTACACTGTGTCCCAGTAAAACATCCCCGGAATGAACTGTTAGCCAAAGTGACAGAAATGTGGACAAAATATTTTTGTGTGTATACAACGTTAAATAAAAATGCGATATCTTGTTAGTTTTGCTTTCCCCAACTAGTGCAGTAGCAGACTTTGGGCGAGGTGGAAAATTAAACGGTCATTTGATGGCAAGTCTTGTCAGAAATTATTCATATCCAAAATTAATCAAATCTGATAATCCTTCTTCAAGTCGAAAATGTCGAGAATGTTTATTCTTGAAACACAGTGTATATTTGCACAAAAACGTGGAAATAAAATAGTTGGTAACGCGTTTCGGATGGAACGAAGTTCTACGCCGGGCCCGGTTAGTACTTGGATGGGTGACTGTCTACAGTACGGAGCCAGCCAACTAGGTCGACTCAGTTTTCTACCCTTTGTGGGATGGTAAAATGAGTACTGGCGGTGGTCACGCCCATCGCTAGGGAAGAAACGGCGAGTTCTGCGCAACAGTAGGCCCTGTGGCCAGGACTGCAAGTATAC
>Ga0209367_1003454_pt1 | contig 21479 bp, 8 predicted proteins | sample WorMetLIZISLAND2_FD_187412 | JGI IMG/M metagenome (GOLD analysis project Ga0209367, IMG submission 187412) | Marine gutless worms symbiont microbial communities from Max Planck institute for Marine Microbiology, Germany - Olavius geniculatus... ...
TGCCTGTGTTCGCATAGTGGGCTACCACTTCAAGCAATTTTACTACAGTCAGTTGAAAAATGTACAATTGGATGAATTGTCAGCCAAAGTGTCAGAAATGTGAACAAAATGTGTTTTTACGCGTTATGTTAATTAAGCAATCATATTGCTTTGGATAAAAAAGTGATATTTCGCTAGTTGGGTTTTCCCCAGGTAGTGCAGAAACAAACGTTGGGTAAGGTGGGAAACTGAACGGTCATTTGATGGCAAGTTGTGTCAGGAATATTTGTATTAAAAATTATCAAAATCTGATAATTGGTTTTTAAGTTACAGTCGAAAATGTCGGGGATGTTTTTTTTGGGACACAGTGTAGTTCGCAGTGATCATTTGCAGTGTTGATGTTCTCATCAGAGTCGTCCGTGTCATCGGATTCAGACTCGTTGTCGAACTCGTCATCCCTTTCCGACATCTTGATTTACTGGCGGCCGATTTGCTCCGTCATCGCCCGTGCACAAGTACTGACTGAATGACTATGTCGGCACTTGTTGAATTTTGCTTTTTAATGTTTAAAACTAATTTACGATGACTAAAAACCATGGTTGATCGGAAATTCGCGTCACTCCCGCAGCCAAAAATCGTTGAGTTTGGCGACTAAGCAATCGAAAAATCTCCTGCGGACGATTGACTTAATATAGGCCTATTAGGCGACCGATTAATCGCATCAAACGAAAGACACAGACAGGTCTCTCTGTGCCAATAGTACAGCATTTGAACATAAAAACAAGAAAACCCAGCTGTCGCTAGGGAAGACGCGCTACAGCATACACAGTTTCTGTTGCAGTACTGACCTTCAAGATCATCCAAGGTCGATAATTTTTATTTTATCTGAAAGGGCCTATGTCACTTTCTATTAATAATTAATAGAAACCTGGACCCTATCTCTCACCGTTTCCGAGATATCGCCTGTTTTTCGTTGAAAAGCGCGCATTTTTTATTTTCTTCCACTCAACCTCAAATTTGAAAATGTTGCTCTTGAACTGCATTTCCCAAATTTTGTACGCAGAGAGCCTCGGCAAAAGGCTAATTATTCGTGTAAAAAATTTTCATAATATTTACCCGTTAGCCAGGATACATTCGTTACAGACGGGCGGACGGGCACACGACGTCGACAACTCGTACAATAAACGTCTACAGCATAGCTGTTGCGCGTCAAAAATAAAATAACTAAAGCTACTCAATTCGACTCTCTTTGCACGTATGACGACGTCACGTCGTTTTTAAAAGTGGCGTTGTGGGTTTTGGCTGTTGGGTAAGCAGGAATATATAATTTTTTGACAGACATTTGCAAATTTCTGACAACAAAAATGGGAGCTCACAATTTTTAATTTTGCTTTTAAATTCGCCTAAAATGAAGGATTTTAGTCTCAAATTTGGTATATTTTGAAGATTTTCCGACAAGAGAAAAATTTTCCGCCAAGTTAAATTTTGGGGAATTGACCCCCTGTTTCCTTGCCACGACGGCACTGGCTTTTGTTGAATAAAGGACGTGACGCCATAACTCGACAACAAAAAGACTAGCTGTCTCTAGGGTAGGCCGATCGTACCTTTTATAGCCTATCCGAAAGTCCGAATGCCAATGTTAGACTTCCGGTAGCGGAAAAAAGCGACTTCCCAGAGTGACTGCAGTCCCATACACGATAATTATAGTGACACTGTTAGGACCTCTATCGAACGCTACAATCAACGCTAGAAAACGATACAGTAATTCGGCTCACTTTGCATTCAGAATTGCGGCCAACTTGCTGCAGATAGACATGGTTATTACCGACAGAATACAAGAACTCGCCCGGTTTATTTAACAGTACCATCGCCGATGCCGAACGACGTACCGTTTTGTGGTTTAGCGCAACTTTAGCCACAACTAAAAAATACGTTCTGTGGAACGAGGTATCTGTCCCATTGCCACGTTATATATAGCCCCTAGCAGCTGCGTATAAAAGGGGGTAGGTGCAAACAGGGTGCAATTATCTTTCAGGGGGCCCAGTTGTAGTCAACTTTGTCCCAAAATTCGTTGCCATGGCAACAGGAGTCGGCAGGAGAGAAATTTAAGTGATACCATCGGATAGTCCGGGCCCGAAAATAGGGATGTAGGGGAAAACAACGCGCAATTATTTTTCACGGGGGCCGAGTTATAGTCAATTTTGTCCCAAAATTCGTTGCCATGGCAACAGGGGTCAGCAGGGGAGAAATTTAAATGATACCATCAAATAGCCCGGGCCCAAAAATAGGGGGGTAGGTGCAAAACAGTGCGCAATTATCTTTTACGGGGACTAAGTTATACCGCTGTGAAATCTCCATTTTCTGTAATGCAAAATTTTGCAACTTTTGAATGGTTGCTATGGCAACAGGGATTTATAGGGGGTAAATTTAAATAACACCGTAAGATTGCCCGACCCTGAAAATAAGGGGTAGGTAAACACAGCGCGCAATTATCTTTTACGGGAACCGAGTTATACCGCTTTGAAGTCCCCATTAACCGTAGTGCAAATTTTTAAAAATTTGGGGGTAAAATAGGGGAAGGAGTTATCAGATTTTTATCCCAAACAAATTCGATCTTACTTTTTGCGCCCCGAATCACTGTGCAATATTTCATCAAAATCGAATCAAAATTGCGGCCGTAGGACTGTTTACAGACAGACTGACAGAATGACAAGTGATTTTATAATCTGTCCCATGCAGATAGCAATGGCTATAACTTATGGCAGACGACATATCATACCCAATTGAACTAACGGTTGGCCAAAAATTAAGCTTAAGATATGAGTGTCCTAAGTTCCGAACTCGAATTCAGGAAAACGGTGAGCGAGAGTGACAGTCGTTCAATGCAATTTGCAGATGGATGGGCCTACCGGGTAATAATAATACAAAACAACCAAACTAATATTATCGCCACTAAGCGATCGCTTTTATTGACACATGCTTATTTAAACTGTTTTTGAACAAAATGACCTACAAAATGAGTTAGTGTAAATATTTTGTGTTGTCAACTTATCGCTTTCGTTATTACACAGTAGTACAAACTGTACAAACTGGATCCAGTTACATACTTATGTAATTTCTAATCTTGATCGTTTTACGATCGTCGACGGCGAATGCAAACGTAAACATCCGTCATGCGGATCGTAACTTTTGAAGGTTGTTGAACTTGTTGTAAGTTTTGAATTGAACTTATAAGAAGCGGCAGACTATGTTTTGATCTAACTGCTTTTGCTAAAATGTTTTATGACATTTCTAGCAAGCATAAATTTTTAGATGGTCAAGCCATAGCCTGTAGTTTTATGGGTGCTCTGCATGCGCGCGTCGTAATGTAGGCCCAGAAATTGCGCGGTAATGCTAAACTATGCATGCGAGGCTGGCGAGGCAGGCAAAGGCTGGCGATGGCTATACAGCTGTCTTTATGGTGGGTGCAGCGACCAAGATGACAAGAGCAGTTACGTAATCACAGGTGGGGGTAGTTAACGTCAATTTTGGGCATGTTCTTTGTCCGGGTTTGTGAGACACTCTGTTAGTCTCTGTGACTGTCACTGGAAGTAACCAAATTCCATTTAGCATTTATCTTACTTATATGTTTCGCCAGGAAGGCTTTTAGCAACGCTTGTTGTTTGTATGCAGTAAGATTTTGCTACTGACAACGAAATTGTGTGCAATAACATGCAAAGAGGACTGTAGATTTCATTGTGCAAAACATGCACAACAAATTCCCACTAAAACATAACATCTAAAAGAGGTAAGAACTAAAACGGTCTGTTTTCCATGTGGCGCATAAGTGGGGTGTTCATTTTCTTGTTGAGGTCCTTAGCACTGATCAGATGACATGAAGAAAAATTTTGATTACACTATATTGAGAAAGAACTGTTAATTGTTGCCTTGTTGCTATGCGTGTATGTTATTTTATACATTTTCTTGTGTTATGATTGATAAAAAACAATCCAGATTACAGTTAAAGGATGCATGTAATTAGTCCGCTTGGAAACGATAGTTTTCGGAAGGACTTATGTTTTGCCACAGATGTATTTTTTTCAGTGTGAGATCTCAGAGATGCGTCGGCTGATCGGCGTGAAATTTTGCACGCTGATCAATACTAGGCCGAATTTTGTAGTGCTGGTCCAAAATTTCTAGGCGGCTTCCCTAAAAAATTTTTAGGGGCCAAAAACATGCAAAGTTTGGCCCGATTTCGGATGACTTCAAACTTTGGTGGTGATTATCTCCAGAATGGATGAAGACATTCAAAATCGGACAAGTACATTTTGTACAGTGATTCCTCTCGCATTGGGTGAAAAAAATTCGGTGAACTTTGGTTCACTAATCACGGACATTAAGCGGTGAAATCGTACCCACCCGAATCAACTTTTTTGGGAGACTTATATTTTGACCCCTAAGGGATGCTGCACCCCCAAATTTTTACATGCGTTAGAGAATGACCAAGTCTTGTTAGCGCACCCCCACTAGAGATGGGGTCTCTCTTACATTTTTTATCAATGGGGGTTAAAAATTGGCTTAAAATTTGACATATCCGTGCCTGTAGCTTTTTGGGTAAAGGGAATATTCCTATGAAACTTTGCCACATGGCGGGCTGTATGGTGGGCATGATCACTTATGTACAAATTTTGGGGGCCTCACACCCCAGAAATTTGGGAGGGCCAAATATTCGAAAATTTGGCTTGATTTCGGACAACTTTCGATTTTGCCCGCAAATATCTTAAGAACTGATTGAGATATCAAAACTTGGAAACAAACTTGATTGAGGAGGAGTTTTACGGGATCTAACAAATAATTGGTGAAGTTTGGTCTACTAAGAAAAAAGTTACAGGCACGGATGTTGACCCATCCTAAGTTGGCGCTGTGTGTTTTGCATATACTAATGCATTGGAATTCAGGCCATGTGACTTCGCTACTGGAGGAATTTCATTTCAACTCCCTAAATTTTTCCTTCCAATCGGATGTACAGCACTGGGTGGACTCGCATTTGGCTTTGCGCCAAAATTTCTAGTTGTTTTATATTTTGACTGAAATTACCATATAGACTTGATTAATGATTATGACTAATTACTGAATAATGAGTACTTTTTATGTTTTTTTATATGTTGCAGATTCACAGCTTGAATGATTATTTAATGAAACAGTTGTGTTGTTTGACTGACATTTACTATGATGTGTTTAACTTTACCACGATTAAGCTGTCATATTTCCTTCAGATGTCTTACATATGCTTATTCTATCTGTGGAAAGATTTCTCCATTCCGTTGCAGTTACGCTCAGTTACAGAATGGACGGTTGTTTCATGGCCAGTTTGCTAATCTGAATGGATGCAGATTAGTGACATTTGCTGATGTGCATGAGATTTCTCGATGTGTGCATGAGATGCAGACAACGGATGAGTTACTGAAGTTTGTCAATGGCACAGACAGTGAAAGCTGGACACCAGAACTGTCTTCTCTGTTGACTAGACAGCTTGTCACTACATATTATCGGTCTCTGTATGCTGCTTATCCCTGGTTGCAGGAAAACATTGTATCTGCAAGCAAGCAGATTCGGATTGGTGATACTCGTATACTGCAAAATGTAACCGCTCCTATTCATGGTCATTCTGGTTACAGTACTTGGCTGACTATTGTTGAACAGAATTGCTCCAAGTATAGTCCAGATCAGCTTGCAGATGCTTTGCTGTCAGCAACACATCTCTTTGTGGACAGCAGTAGCAGTGTTATACATCAGCTTCTGTCTGAAACTCATCAGCGTTTGTCAGACTATAGCTTGTCATCACTGGCAGCTCTTTCTGACAGTTTAAGAGCCTTACCTGGAGATGACTATGTGCTTGTTAGGCCATTATTGAAGCAGATGCAGACATTGCTGACCACTATGAAGACTGTAAATGCTACTGAACTTGTCGAAATAACAACTGTTCTTGCTAACATGAGGAGGTTTCTAAGTGCCGATTTGCGGCGTCACTTGGTTAGCTGGCTGCTGCAAATGATACAGAACAACAAAGAAGCCTTTCTCATTCCAGAATCTGTTGGAGCTTTTATACGTCTTGGTAACATGCAGGCATTCACTGATAGAAACAACTCATGCAAATTGTTTGATATTGCTGTTGAAACATGTCAGAGATGTGTTGACCAATTTACCATTTCGACCTTGGCTAAAATGTGTGTTGTGCTACAGTGTTGCTCTAGATCCGACAAAAGTCCACATCAAGTTTTCAACATTTTGGAATCACGTGCAATCCAACTTTTATCTGCTGGAAATCGCTTGTGTAATGTAATACAGCTCATGAACTGTTTGACGAAAAATACGTCACAGGAAGTCATTCTTCAGTTTTACAATGCACTTCACTCCCAGCTGAGCTGCAGTGATTATGTTGATGTCTATTCTCTTTCAAACCTTGCGAGAACTCTGCATAGAATGCCGATAGTCAGCACTGATCTTTTAATGCTTGTTCAGCGTTTCATTTCAGCTCAGGCCGGTAACATTGTGCCTCATTCATATCTATTCAGTTGGATTGAGAAATTTTTCAGCCGGCACTGTTTCTTAGACAAGGATTTGGAAAGGCACTTTAATGACTCTCTTCTTTCTTTTGCTGGAAAATATGTCAGTTTCAGTGAGTATGCCACATCTCTTTGTGCTTACGTGTTGCCAGTGGTTAGTGAAGGTCTTCCAGCTCCAGTTTTTGATGACGTAATTAAGTCAGTGCCTCAGTGGCGAAAAAGCTTACTTTATAAGCATACACTGCATCTTAGTTCAGTACAAGGTTCAAACAATCAGCTGAAACAGCTAAACTCTGTTATTTATCAGACCTTGTGCAAGAAGCTCGACTCAGTGGACAGTTTGCATAGTTTGCAGTTGTTAGCACAAAGTTTGCTGATGCACAATTGTAACCGGCATCCAGTTGTCACTGACCGTCTAATGAACTCATTTACACAGTACAGTCCAACACTGTCTGATGATGTCAGTGCAGACAGAATTGTGAGAATATTTGACAGCCTTCACTACCGTCTACCTTCAGTCTATGATGATCTTGTTCGCTACATTGTCAATGCTGATTCTCCTGGCGAACTTCTGGTATAGCTTTGACGCAAATTCTGTGATTCTGTTTGTAGTTTAGCATTGAAATTGTTTAATTTTTGCACATAACATATTTGGGAGAAGTAATATTGATTAAATTTAAGTGTACACAGAAGACATGCAATTTGTTATAAAACGAGATTTTGGAATTTTAGTGGTCTGTGGCAGAAGAATAGAACCTGGTTTGATTTGAATAATGCACAGTAATCACTTATTTGTTGCCAGGATACATATTTCTATTTGTGATTAGATTCAGTCAGAACCAAGGGAGGTCGGCTGATCAAAAGAAGTACAGTAAATAGTAGATGCAAAATACTCGGGGTTACTGGAATTGAGTACTATGCAAAAGGCTGTACCACATAAATCATTTGATGGTTCATTGTTCACATACTCATTTTTAGTTACGATCTAAAGTCATATTGTCAGCATCCATGCAAGAGTTAGTGAATATCGTGTGAACCGGTTGTGTGCCTGTGCAGGTAGTGCGCATTGTCTGTGCTTGCTCGAGCATTGGCTATGTTCCTAATGCTGCCGAGCAACTGGTTCAGTTGGCAAGCAGGACTTATCACAGACTGGTTGCTTGGCAGAAATACCTTGGAGCGTTGAGGCTGCTCTGGGCAGTCACTAGTCTTCAACTCTTTCTTGACAACGAGCTGTCGAAGCTGTTCACTCTGGAAACTCTGGAAGCATTGGATCTGTATATGGCAGGTATCAGTACTTGCTGTGCTATTTTTACTGAGCAGAACATGAGCATTTCATCTGTGATTTGATGTAACTAATAATAGTTATTTATGTGTAAAATCACTGCCACGTCTGAATTGTATCTTAGCTGTACAGAGGCCAATTTGTAATCCAATACGTACTGAAATTGTTGCATATGTGCACACGACATTCCAAAGAAATAATTTTCTTCAGCTTAAAAACAAGCTGGGTTTTTATCTTTCTGGGTTTTTCATTCCCTTTTCCCGACCACTGTGCAATTGAGAGTTGTGACTACATTTGATTTATCTTATTCTATTGTCAGTAATTTTATTTTCAGCCAGGTTTAGTTTATAATCAGTTTGACGTGCTGGGCTGAGGACACTTGCTGAGATGTTTCTGGTACCAGTTGGCAGAGATGTACAGCTTGGCACAGCTGGGTATTTGAAACAGCTGAGATCACCATCACAATTGGTGGACATATTTTGTAAATGTACAACAGAGAGTTTTTACGCGTGACAGCAGTTACTGCTGTAGCGCGTCTTAGCCATCACAATTCTGTTCGTCTGTCTGTCTGTCACATGGGTGGATCAGTCAAAAACGGTGCAAGCTAGGATCACCAAATTTTCACCATCGGCTGCCTGGAAGATTCTAGTTTTAGGAACCGTGAAGCTTTTCCATAAATTCGAAAAGGATCACCCCGAATGAGGGCGCTAAATAAGAGGGGGGGTAGGAAAAATTTGTGATTTTTAGCCAGTACTGAAATTCATGCACTGGATATGGCGCTAGGCGTCGTCCGCCATCGAGTCTAAATGAAACATCGTTGTGAGCTTAGATTTCGTTCGCACGCGGCCTTCACACATGCATTGCTGTCGCGCGTTCCCCTTTGCATCAGCTGGGCTTTTCTTGTATTTTCTGCTAGAGAATTAGACTTGGTGAATAGCGATGGATGGTATAGTAATGATTTTTGGTTACTAGATAATGTGGATAATCTACCAGTGACTCAGGAGACCGAGCTGTTGGTGATGTTACTGAACCGAGCTGTAGTGCTCGATTGTCCTCATCTTGATGTCCTGTGGTTCAGAGACAGGGCGGCAAAAATCTTTTTGACCCAAGGTTGGTTCTTACACATTTTGTTTTAGACAGAATCGTTTCTTACAGCGCAAGCAATTCTGACTAGCGACACATTTTTGCATAGCATGTTCCTTTTGTTTGTCACATTTGTGCACTCTGCTTAAACCTTTGATGGATTGGATGCTATTTGGCAGGTACTCTTCTTGGGCTAGGTCCAAGGACACATAGTGTCAGATGGATGTCACTGCCTTCTGGTGGAGGGGAAGATTTTGTGAGTCGAACCCCAGCCAGAACTTGTAGTTACTTGTTTTTTATTCGTCAGGTGGCAGGTGTGATCAGCGATTCGCATTTGACGAAATTACTTCAGTCTTTGTTGTTACATACAAGTCCATTTTTGAATGCAAGACTGTTGAACTAAATTTTAAGAAATTTTTAAAGTATCCAGCCTGTTTATTTCACATGACTTACTGCACTTTGTTACTTAGAACTACATTGCTGGATACTTTTTTTTACGACATCTGAAGTGTTTGGCCTGGTAATAGAATCCGTTTTTTCTTTTGTGTTTTACTTTTTGTTGCTCACAGAAATGTATTTGCAATTTGCATCTGAGTTGTAAAATTAGCACCGTTAGTTTTTTGTCCTATCTACAACGTTACATTTCGTACTGTCTGCTGCATGCCATGCAAAGCAGTATCAGCATAATTACGTTCTGTAATGCATAGTATAATAACTGTATCTTAGTGTTGACTTTATGTATCAAGTTACATGCGTCATATCTTCAGCATCTCTTCCCTTAGTATTTTTAGGCCTCCTACAGAACGTTCAGACAGTTTGTCATCATTCGGCTCGTATGATCTGGAAGTAGATGAGCCTCATAAATACGACATCAAACATTTTTTCATATAACTCACTTATGCTGTGTTAGGCCTATTGCTGTCCACTTATTACTGCTTCCAATTCAGTTAGTGACATTTTGCGGTTTACAAATGTGTTGCTATTATTAAATAATATTACTGTGATTATTGTCATCATCATTGGAGCACATGACATAAGTCAAATAAATTAATTGCATTTATGTTCCTTTTTTGAGTCTGTTGAGTTACATGTATTTAGGATATAGGAGCAAGAGTGAGCCAAATGCTGCCATAGCTAAAGAAGTGCAATGTGTCTTGTCGAAAATTCTCGGTGGACCAGACTACGTACGGAGTGGTGTTTTTTCCCAGTATCACTACTATGTTGGTCAGTATGATACGGTGTGATAGAACAGTGCACAGTCTGTGTTCAGAAGCTGATAATAGGCTGGTCTGTCTGTCATGTGTAGCCAGGACAGAATGTTAACAGAAGTTAGCTACAAATAATAAACCAGTTGGAGTAATAATGCTGGTAATTTCCACACTGTTGATAAAGTTATCTGGAAAATAGTCCAGAAGTTTGCGATAATAGTTCAGTAGTTGAATACTGTTTTTTTGTATTTACACAGTGTGCACCAACAAAAATTCCCTAATTTTTTGTCATTTTCTTAAGCAAATGTTGAGAATTTTGAAGCAAAATTTTACATGTTTATTATGTATTCTGGTACTCACACAGGGCATTTAATTATCTTCAATTAAGAGTTTTACTGCAACCACATCGTTATTTTTCATGCTCATGTGCAGAAGAATGTGTGCAGAGTAAAAGGGGTGAAAGAGTTACCAAGTTCGTGCTGCAGAATTTAAACAAATTGTCACTCGAACAACAGAATAAACAACTTGACAGTGACCCTGAGAACTTGGAGTGTTCACTGCCAGTTTTCACACATGCATTTTATCTTTTAGTGAGGTTTTTAACAGCCATGTTGATGTCAAGTTGTCTCAGTCTTTTGCAGTAGCTGTTTGAGTTCACTTTTGGTGTAAAAAATTCAGTAAATACGATCAAAAATTTATAGAAACGACTGTACAGACTTTGTTTATAAAGTTTACTTTACTTTGATGTTACTAACAACAAAATGGACCAAGTTGTTTTCAATACATGGTACTCATTATAGCAAGTTATTGAATGTGCAAAATCACGATACGATAAAGTTTGTAACTTTACAGCAGTAGAAGAATATCAAATGCTGCTTGCCCTTTTTTGTAGGTGAGTACTGATAACAAGTGTGTAAAATTTTGTTAAAATTCCGAGCAGTTGCTGAGAAAATGATGAACAACTTTGGGGGATACTTTTTGTTGCTACGTTCTGCATTTTGCTAGTGGCTTGGTGATTAAAGATGCATGGTTGATTCACGTAGTGTGTCATGTATTATTGTTAACTTCTTATGTACTTTACTTAGTCACCTGCTTTGCTTAAGTGTTAAAGTTATCAGAATTTGTCAAATTGTGTTGTAGATTTTGAATGCTTGCTTGATGGACAGCAGAGACCCGTTCCTATCTCGCAGTGGCCACACGTACAGAACAGCAGGAAGTCTCAAAAGTTTGTACCCTGTAGTTATAATTAGAGCTGTCAAATTAACGCGTTAATAAATTAACGAACGTTAAAAAAATTAATGCGCGTTAACAAAAATTAATGCACATACATAAATTTACTAAATTCTGTAAATCAGGAGTTCCAACATTCCGTTAAACTGCGGTTATTTGATGATCGAATAATATTCAAGTAATTAGAAATTGTTTTTTTTTGTTCTATTACTACTGTTACAATCCTGTGACAGAGCCGCGACTTCATGGGCTTCCCTCTCGATGTAGTCCACGTAAAATATTAACAATATTAGTCATGCATTATTAACTCGTTAATGCATGCATTAAAAAATTAACGCAATGCGTTAACGTGTTAAAAAAATTACGCTTTGACAGCTCTAGTTATAATTGTCGTTTAATAGGCATCGTGCCAGTGTTACTTTTGTATTTGGCATATAACTTTGTGTTGGTCTTGTAGCTGTGTTTATAGCTACTGGTAGATTTATTAGTTTTTATGAAAACTGCTTAATGTAATATTAACATTATATAATACACTTGGTTTTTGTTAAAGAGGCCTATTTTGTGGAATTACTGCAGGTTAGGTTACTTAGATATGAAGGTAAGTTTAGTTTATATTATGCTGGTCCCCCAAAAAATTGTTTTTACATGTTATATTGTACACTGTGTTCAGAAAAAAACACTCACTCACGTTTTCTTTCATATCTTTGTGGAAAACGTTTAGATTTGCACAAAATTTTGGGGGAATGTTTAGCAGGAAACAAGTATTCCGTTGGTGGAAAAGTTAGATATTCTTTATTACCGGCAATGTCAAGTTGATGTCATATTTCTGTGTTTGTAAATCACGGGTTTTATCGTTGAAGACAATTCAAGACAGACATTTGAGAAAATGTTAAACACATCATTTGGTCACTGTGTTAACTGAACCCAAAAATATGCTAATCCATCATGCAGTTTTCTATGGTGAACTGTTTTTGTAGTTTATCTTATTGGCCGAGTGTGAGATCCTCAACTTTTTTGATGTTGCTAGGCTTGCATTTGCACATTTCATCACTGCGTGGATGACCACTTGCCCGCTATCAGTCAAATGGCTTGATACTGCTGGTCATGTCATTTTTTATTTAAAAGTTTTATGCCATCAATATTCAATGTCTGTCCATTGTCCAGAAACATCTTGCACAAACATACGGCTGCATAATCGTTGCTGACTTGCAAACATTTTTCAAGTGTCTGTGTTCAATGGTAAAACTCGTAATTTACAAACGTGGTATTATGACGTCAGTATGACATTGCCAGTAGCAAAAAATATTTAATTTTTATCAATAGAATAGTTGTTTCCTCCTGAACATTTCCTGAAAATTTTATGGAAATCTAAACATTTTTCATGAAGATACAAAAGGAAAGTGAGTGGGTATTTTTTTCTAATACAGTGTGGGTTTAGTTCAGTTGAACGCTGTGACTGGTTTCTTTCCTCTGCCATTCTTTTCACCAGCACTGTTTAGTCCATCCGATTGATACTGATACACTGTAATTGTCTTTTCGTATGTATGGGAAATGCATAAAGTTCAATGGTATGAACCATCGTAAATGAGAAATGTATTATAGTTGAATTTTAATATGTAATACATATTATGCACGCATGCTCAGCTTTTTTTGTAATTTGCTGATTACAGAATTGCAGTTTGTGTGCTTGGTCACAAGAACTACTGCTACAACTCCAAGCAGCTTTGCGGATTCGCACTCATGAAGAAACGTCATTTAGAAGTTATGAACTATAAATTTCTGGAGGTGATAATGTACTGTGCTTGTCTATATTGCCACATTTGAGCTTGTTTTGGCACACTTGTTTTGACACAGATGTAGTATTTTTATTGCTCATTAAAGTGACTGCAGTATTGTTTTCAGCATTGTCACTAAGCTTTTTCATGTCAACGTGATAAGTCATAAGTCACTGCATTTGGCTCAATGAAATTTTGTGGGAACACGTACCTTGATAACCTCTAGAAGCCTATTGAATATCAAGGTCATAGGTCACAGGTTAAGGTCACATTGGTTTTGAATGTGGGGCTAACACACTGGGCAACGTGGAGCGGTGTAAGAAATGCATTCGTTTTGTGGCACTGGCGGCGATTGTGTAATGTAGGTACAGTTGGCTGGGGTCAAGAAATGTTGTACGGGCATGGCCTGCAGCAGTATTTAGCCTTGAGCATGGCTTGATGATTTTGTTCGTTATCAGTTTAGTTTATGCACAGCGTGGGAATTAGCCTGAAGGAACTAGTAAAGTCAGCTGAAGTGTGTAAGACTAGACTCATGTTCACATGAGTCTTGAGTCTTAAGTCCAAGTTTTCGTTATTGTTTGACCCCAAGACAAAAAACCAAAGAGGGGTTAAGGACATGGATTGGGGGTCGATTCGTGACAATTTCAACGCTGTTTATACTAATTTATTTTTCTGTTATTATTTACAAGATTTAATTATTATTTTGCATTGTTTTTATTGGCTTTATAGCCAAGTTTTCTTTCTAAAGTAATTTTGGTTTTAATTTTTAAAAATTAGTTATTATGATACTGTTATGTGCTGTGTAGATTCCCTATTTTGACTGGTATTCAATGGCTCTCACTGACAAGAAAGCGAAGTTTGACTACATTGAGAAGAAGTTGTTTCAATAGCATGATTCACAGGACTGTTTCAGATCTGCTCTTCACTGTCACTTTTCAGTGTTCAGCGATCGGCCTTTCACTTGCAGAATTTGCCTCATTTTTATAGCATTTTTCACACTGCATGAACATACAAGTAGGGATTGCAATCCCGGGATTCTGAATCCCGGGATTCTGGGATCCCAGCCTTTTTCACCAATCCTGAATCCCGGAATTGGCAGCGTCTCAATCCCAGTATTTTGCATCAGAAAAATCAGTCAAAATTGTACTATATCGCGTGTTAAATAATAAAAATAAATTTTTTTGCCATCTCATGAATAAAATATTTCATGTGCGCATGTAATACTCCGTGCTGTGCACTGTAATTTGTATTTTTACAGTCACTGTCACTCCCTACAGTTTGGATATATTTTTTGTAGGGGGCCACATCCTATGCATGAAATAACTCCTTTGGGAATACCAAAATATCGACCATTTTGTAAGCCTAATCTTGAAACGGGATCCTGGGATTACAAATTTCTCAGTCCCGGATCCTGGGATTGAGAATTCAATCCCGGGATTGCAATCACTACATACGAGGCTGAGCCAGCCTCGTGTTCGGAGGCTGCAACCATTCACAGTTTAATTCTCAACAAGTACTAGATGCAAGCAAAGCCGTATCGTCACAGTGGCTTCGTGGCTGTTGGACGTTAGCAACTTTCTGTTGAAAAACTGCAACTTCCTGCCCAGCCTCCTTTTTAACTCATGACGCTGCTGAACGTCACAGATGATGATTACGCAGGACTTTTTGCGATGTAAAAGTTGATGACAGAAGCAGGTTTCATGCTTAAGTGTATATGTATGTTATATAATGACATATATTTCTGTATTGTTGGAGTAGATTCAGGTACCAGTAATATCCTGTCAGTGTCCAGTTGTCATTAAATGGTGGAAATGTAGACTGATTGATGTACTGCACACATACATACTGCGTGGTGAATAAAAAGTGATACTTGCAATCTGACAAGCACTCTGACAGTTTTTTAAACGATTAGCTTCAGTTATTGCAGTGAATATAGAGCGGTCGTGTTTACGTACTGTCGTAATGTTACATAGATAGCTGTCCGCATGAGTGAACGGACAAAATCCTCCCTAGACAAAATCTCTGGGAGACAAAATGCCCCCAGACAAAACACCTTCCGGAAAGAATCCCCTCCCCTGCTAAACGACACACCTAGGACAAAATCCCCCCTCACTGCGATAAATAATTACTGGCCATAGCGTTTCGAAAAGCAGTTGTTAAGTTGGTAACTAACAGTTTAGCTAGTTTATTTTACTTCATAAAAGTCGTTCAGTTGAAACAGTAGTTTCAATTAATACTTTTTGTTAGCAATGCAGTAGTTTAATTTTTTTTAAAATAGAGCAAGCAAATTTACAAATTTTTAATTTTAAATATTGCTGGACTCACTGCAGTGAATGTAGGGTAGCAATTGTCTTACGAATAAAAACTGTCAACTGTAGTGTTTTTAAAAAACAGTGATTTTGTCCGGGTATTTTGTCCTACCCTGATTCTGGGGGGGGAATTTTGTCCTGGATTTGTCCACATGTCTGTGGCATGCAGCACACAGTATAAAATGTGAAAATGATGTTTCACTTTATTTTGCGCCACGCTCTACATGCCGGATCATGAATAACTAGATTTCTGTTGAGTGAAATGCAGCATGAACTAGTGCAGTGGTCTATTGCTCTGATACAAGGAAGTACAAGACATGCAGACATTGACTCACATGATTTGATCATGCTTTATGTTTTATTGTCTAACGTGGGCGAATAAAGAAATAAGTTGCAAATAATCACTCTTATCTGCAAAGGCTTGATAACTACTACCTCTCTACCTCTGTTAGGTAACATCTTGAGATGCAAAGAGCACAAACAGTAACATACGTGCATTACAGTTTTCACAATTCTAATATTTGACATCTCAGTCCATAGTTGCATTGCCCAAGTTCCGTTGTACAATTTAAGTTAATCAGCTAGGCAGCACTTAGTGCTAATAAGCCAAACCATTCATCTTCTCACGTACACAGTGGTCGTCAGTTGTGCATATATTTTTAATATAATAATTGATTTATTATAAAATGGTCGTCATGATAAATTTCATTGACACGCAAGCTTTTTAGAACCATCAGTGCCCATTAAACATGATTTGTAAGCAAAATTGTTGAAAACTAAGTCTATACATTTAAGCTTCTCACATCAGCAAAATGTGTTTATAGAAAATGTCCAAATGCTGCATCATATTTTGGTCGTTTTTTTCACTTGTATAATTATTACAGCGTGCACGACGAACCTCTCGCAATCTGTATGTTCATAGGACCTGTCATCATTCAGTGATTTAGCAATTCTACTGGAACCAACTCTATGAAATCAGCTTCCGACTGAACCATTTCTATATAATTATAAAAATGACCAAACGCTGAGGTCAACTCAGCCTTCCATCCCCACGATTGCTTTGTAAATGATCGAGTAAAGGCCTGCCTGCGTGTGGTTAGGGTGTGGACGCGTTCACCTGTGTCGGATATGGAAGGTAACATATCCGACACAGGTGAACGCGTCCACACCCTAACCACACGCAGGCAGGACTTTACTCGATCATTTACAAAGCAATCGTGGGGATGGAAGGCTGAGTTGACTTCAGCGTTTGGTCATTTTTATAATTATATCGCTAAACGCTAAAGAGCTATACACGTTTTTAAACTTTGTCCCCTATATTCACAGTTAGAATATGTATCGATGTAAAGCTGCAGTTGTTTTCGACCGTGAAGTTACGGGTTAGTTTTTTGACGAACGACACGCGGAACTGTAGAGTTGATTTAGCTGCAGCTGCAGCTTGGCGCAGTTTGGTCGCATGTCCGCCTGCTGATGCCAACAGCTGTTCATTAGTGCATACCTACACAGAAACACGCGACGTTAATTATTCTGCACAATATTTTTGACTGCTGACAACCACCATTGTAGGGACCCTATAAATGCTATAATTCACTAAAAAGGCTAAATACGATGATTATGATAATGACAATACGGTACGATACGACAGTGAACACGAATACAGCGAGAATGGTAACGTGCACTTAACTGACAAGTATTAATATTTTTATCCGACTTGTTTGGCCTCGTTTAAAAATTTTACATTTTCTTATGCTGCGATCTTGTGACATCTTTAGGACTTAGGACAACATGTATCGTATGTGGACAGAAAAGCGGAAATTAGGGAAGAAAACTTACAGTTCATTGGGGATGTTGGTGAGCTGTGGAAGTCGGTAGCCAGACCGGATGTAGGAGAGGTACGAAGAGACGTCAACGTCTGCGTAAGGACTGGAGCCGTGAGTCATCGTCTCCCACAACGTTACTCCAAGCGACCACTGCGCCATTCCACAAACACACCATTCTTAGACCTTACAACTTTGCTGTAAAGTCGGTTCATAGTTACCGGTAGCTGACTAGTTGAGTTATTGCATGTGTTGGAGTTATTCGGTCAAGTACTTAGGGGTTTATTTGCTTGGTGGAAGTTCATTAAAGTTTGACACTATGCCTATTAAGCGGGCATTTTATGCTGCATGTAATAGTATTTTTATGCACGGTGTTGATGAGTTAGCCTTATTGTCATTATAAGAATCGTACAGTCTGCCTGACTTAATGTATGCCATGCCAGCTCTTTCGCTAAAGAGCAAACAACTTGATGAACTGAATGTTTGTTGGAATAACGTAATTCGTAGGATTTTTAATTATAACAAATGGGAATCTGTTAAGAGTGATTTATTTCATATAAATCGTCTTAATATTACACACTTAATTATGATGCAAAAAATTAATTTTTATCGTTTTCTGCATATGTCAAGAAATTTTATTTTGCACAATGTTTTTATGTCGTTTCTGTCATATTGTTGCGATAGTATGTGTTGCTTGGTTTTTATTAACAAGTCATCCGCCATGAAACTTGTAACTGATCATTTTGAGTGTTATGCTAATTCGTAGGCTGTTTTTGTGATGGACGATTTCATTAGATAGGCGGTGTTTTTTATGTGTACATATCTGTCTTTTCGTGCTGGCTGTTTTTGTCTTTATGGCGAATAAACGTGTTCAATATATTGCCATATCTAAACTAAAACGATCATTTTTATTTGGACAGTTATGTTCACATTACATCTCATACTTCTGTACTGTTTAAAACATGCTGAAAACTAGGACGTCTCCGAACAGGTTATGTGAGCTGAGAAGTCGAAAACAACTTCCGACAAGTCGCAGAATTTTTCTGCTTTCCACATGTGGTCAGATAGTGGCTTAGTGGTAACGCGTTTGCTTCGATCAACGAAGTTACTCTACGCCGGGCCGGGTTAGTACTGCGATAGGTGACTGCCTGAGGGCAGGTAAACTATCTCGGTATGTAACCAGCCGCCTAGGTCAACTCAGCCTTCCATCCCTCCAGGGTAGGTAAATCGATTACCGGTCTATCAGGCTGGGGTTAAGGCGGGGCGCGTTCATCTGTGTCGGGTGGCAGGTAACACTGTGGGATCCTATACGGCAGGTGACGCTCCGTAGCTCTGAAATGGGCTTTCATTAAGAGCTATAGGCCTAACACCACCTGTACCTTTACGTCTGATGGAATGTGTGCATCAATAGGCCCGAAAAGCTTACACTAGGTCTACAGCTTTTGCAACTACAGGGTGCGGAAAAAAGTAGACCCCTAAGTTTTTCGCTGTTTTCTCAACAACCATTGGAATTTTAATTTGAAATTTTACAGCTTTATTTACTAAAACCTTCTACATCAAACTGCCAAGTAGTCTTTATTTTCTAGGCTACGTTTCTTCACATCTTTTGTCGGGAACAACGCCACTTAATGCACCTGCACACTGCATTCTGTGATGTAATTTACGTGCTAAAATTATCAAATAAATATTTTGATCACCACGTCTGACTGGGTGGTGTAGAGACCGTCTTCGAGTGCTTCGATGGACATCCATTTGACGGGAAGTCGAGCGGCGCCGTGGAAGCTGTGGTAATCGAGAGGAAACAGCGCGGACGCCAAGGCACTGTCGCCCAGTCGCAGCGTCAGCGAGTCATCAACGCTGCATGCGCGCAAAACCGTCCATTAGGATAAGCATGATTTCTACAGCATTGCTGATTCACAGATTGGTAAGATACGATATTTATTAAACGGCAACCTTCATCGGATAAAACTGACTCTGGTACTTGCAACAAGTCAGTTGTGACTGACAGTCATTTACTCAGTTAATTATTTTTATAGAATAACAAACATGAAAATAAAAATTAGGCCTACTGAAATTGCACAAAAATCACGTTCACAACAAATTTTAATCCTAAGTGGGGTTAGAAATGCCGAGTTAACTACTCTCGGTTATAATACGTTGAGTGTTGAGAGCCGAGAAAGCTTGCAGTCTGCAGTGCATTGCTTCTGACCTGCAGTTTCGCGCGGCGACGTCCTTGTGGAGTATTGACTGCTGATGTAGGAACTGAAGCGCGTACGTGATTTGTACTGCAAGGAATATCAGCTGCTGGCCTGTCAGCAACTGCAGCCAACCACGCCAACACGTTTAATTAAATCTGCCTAATGTAGCTCACGCGTATACGTGTAAATCTTCGCACAGGTGTCCAGCTCGTAATAACGGAAGTGCAGTGCACATAGCTCGCAACGGTCGTCCACGACACTCGTGATTATACGTCTATTCGCCACAAAAATAGTATCAGTACAAAGTAAAAAAAGACAGGGACTGAAATTTAACAATGTAGGCCTAAATCAGAAATAAAACAAACAGCACTGGCATAAGTAAGAGCCTGGCATAATATATGTCACCATTGAAGACAGAGAGCAGCAGATATGTGCCACAAGCAGCATTTCTACGTCGTACAAAAGCAAACGTCAGCTTTGTACTATCAACAGCAGCTAAACACGATGTCACTGTCGCTGCAACTTTGGGTGGAGGTGTGGGGATGCTGGTAAGGTGGTACCTCTGTAGTAGCGATGTAACAAGGGGGAGACAAGGGGATAACTGCCCACTTTAAATTTTTGGCTGTCGGAAAAATGTGAAAAAATCTTCTTCTCGTCGAAAAACTGTAGTCCAAAAACACACATTTTTGCCTCAAAATCCCGATTTTGGGGAAATTTAAAGGCAAAGTTAGAGTTTTGAGCACCCGTATTTTCATCTGTCAGAAATTTGCGGTTATCTCTCAGAATTCTGTCGAAAAAGTGCAACTTCCTGGCCCGCCTAGTTTTATAAATCACAAGCAACGCCTCTGTACCTGTGCTGTCCGGCAGAGCTGGAGGTAGATTTTGAGGTTGCAGTCGTTGTGGAAGCTATAGACGAGCAGCGGCGGCACAGCAGGATCGACACAGACCGAAATGACTGACTTGATGTTGGTGTGTTGTATCCCACGCAACAGACAAGCATCGCGTAACATCGCTTCAATGTCCTCGCGACTCGCTTTCTCTGCCCACATTATCACGCTCACACTGCATGCTCACAGCGCAGTCATGCATTATTACAAATGTTTGTCTGATTTTAGAAGTAAAATAATTTTAAAAATCAGTTAATATTTGATAACGTTAAAATGTATTAAAATTGTGTACCATTTTGGGCCACCCTGTAGCATCATCGTCGTCATCGTCATCATCACAGACAGGTTTAAATTAACCTAGATAAAAATTTTCATATGGTCGTCGTTACATAAACGTAGCATGAAAAAAACAATAATGTTGCGCAAATCTGCAAAATAATGACCTAATAAAGCTATAGGTCTAGGCAATGTCAAATGTCTGAAGACCAAAAGTGGATGTGCTGAAACAACGTCAAATAACAGTTCATTTCATAGGTGCGCGCCAGAAATACCACAAGTTTGTATTTTTGTGGGACTATCGGTAAACGACAATGCTTTAAATTTACCACAAAAATACAAATTTTAAAGGTGGTGGTCATTTCAGACCTATACGAATGTACTTCTGCGTGTGAACGTGCAATAAATCGTTTGATTACCTGTGACCGTTTTGACGAGCAGCCCCGTCTGATCTGCATCTTTGGTGACGTCGTCGCTAAGAACGGCGTAATACAGCTGTCCATGGGTTCCTACATGACATGACGTCACACAGACACACACACACACACTATTAGCATTGTCTTCTTAGTAAGATAGGACACGAGTAAAGATTTACGCTAAAAAACTGACAAGCAAAACGCCAGATTAATTTAGCACTTCAACTAAAACGAACTGCAAGATGTTTAAAATAAAAGTAAAATAAAAGAAAAAATGATAGTAGGCCTACTGTTATCTGAAACATACAAAATTTACAAATACAACAGCAGATGGTCATAAAAGAGCTAAAAAAAAACCTGAGATAAGAAAATCAAAACATGAGAGGAATAACGGCAAAGTTTACTGAAAAGCCGCTAATCTAATGATATAAAGTTAAACCCGTCTCTGTAACAAATGTAGTTAATATCAATACA
>Ga0209367_1003455_pt1 | contig 21479 bp, 9 predicted proteins | sample WorMetLIZISLAND2_FD_187412 | JGI IMG/M metagenome (GOLD analysis project Ga0209367, IMG submission 187412) | Marine gutless worms symbiont microbial communities from Max Planck institute for Marine Microbiology, Germany - Olavius geniculatus... ...
CAAAGTTGTTCTATTATAACTACTAAAGCTACGATTGCAGACGTAATGAAAAACCGCCGATGAGCTCCGCCACCTCGCACTGTAAAAGGGGGAGTTATGACCGGGGGGAAGAATGACCGGGGGGAAGAATGTCCGGCATTCTGCTAGCACAGTACGAAAATAAGGATGTCTTCCGCCATATAACAAAACTGTACTTTAAAAATTATAAACATTTATCCACACATAGGCCTATTTAAGTAATCCTGCACACAGACAGTCAATGGACCAACAAACGAGCCTATGCTGTAAGATAATAGCATCGAAAAATAAAATCATGACGTTAAAGTATAAAACGCTATGAAAAAATATCGTTACAAACAATTGCAGACGTTATTTTGTTTATTAATAACTGGTCTACCCAGTTGTTGTACACTAGAAGACAAAGAATAGACGAATAGACGAATAGACGAATGAACTATTCAGCAATTTTTTAATTAAAATTTTAAAAAAACAATTGACATATATTGACACTGCTGTTTCAGTACACTGGCTGTCTGTAAGCCACATCATCTGTCCACTTTAAGCGGCGACTAATGTAACAACACTGTGCAACTGCTCGCTTGCAATAATCGGTAGCGACGTCCACCACTTCAGCACCATGCGCCATTCTCACGCGGTTTCTCGTCTATTTGCATATTCATATCACGTATGCAAATTAACGGACGTGATCGGATTTGCAATGATAAAATGCGAACGGCGGAAGGGCGAATAGACGACATGTGACGTGTCTCGGCCGCTACGATGTCGCATGGACTCGCACCTTTTTCCTCTGTCCGAAACCACGCACTTGAGTGGATTCCGACGTGACGCCCGCTGATGGAATGCATTGCCGTATCCGTTGTTATTAAACGCAGCAATGTGACCGTGAAACAACTGCACAGTGCAAGACAAAACAGTTTTCTAGCTTAAAAACGCAGACCACTTTGTAATACGAAAATAATGTAAAGGCTGTGACCGCTATCTGTAAGTGAAGAGGTCCATGGGAAGAGATAGACAAGAAATACGCCAGAAATGGGTCCGTTTACACTTGCGAAGTGAGTCCCTGAGGCTGTGTGAAATTCATCTCAAAATTCAAAAAAGCAAAGTCTAAAACCCTCAATGGAAATGACGGTCCCCAATTCCACGTTAGGGCCATCCATAATACGGCTATGACAAGGGATACAACAAACACGCGATATGAAGAATTCTAAAACGCAGGCCTAATGTAAAGGGCACGTCGGAGCAGGCTGTTCGTAGTCACATGCACTTGCTAGCAGTTAATCGCACAGGCCTACTATCAAATGTGAATGATCTGTGATGTGTCCACCTGTATATCGTAGAAATTAATGCCCTACTTTCCAATCCATACTCACCCGGTTCCGCATTTTCCGGTCTTCGTTTTTCACGTCCAGTGTTACATATTTTAATCATCATTTTTATTTTTTTTTGTAAATTTGCCACATTTTCCGTTCGATGTTTTTTTACTGGAATCTGTAGAACTGAAGTCGACGTACGATGCGGTGTATCCACATAGCTTTTCTGATGTCAGACGAGACACTTCGGCCACATGATAGCAGACATGTAGGCTAACATTCTCGCCAATTCTTCGGAGTGTCCATCACTGATGCAACCGAACTTGCAGTAATGGTCCTGTTTCCGCTTGCTAAAAGCACAATGGCGTTAAATCGAAGAATTCTGCACTATAAGTGTCAACTTCATGCACGGATCAAACACTTAGGCCTATGCAGACAACAGAAACGTTCGATCAAGTCACAATGTTATGCACATGAATGACGTGATTAACAAGCTCTATCAAATATGTTGCATAAACTGGACAAATCAAACTATTAGGCCTACTGACACATTTACATGATAGAACTATAAGCAATGGAAGCTCATAACCACCCCAGACCCAAAGGACACTCGCGTGAACTTTGAATGGCGCGTCTTTCGTAGTAAAATAAACATTAATCAAAACCAAATATCAGCTGACAAAAATTCAGAGACCAGCTTCACACTGCTACAAATAAGCCCGTTTTTCACAATATCAAACATTTCTTGAATTTAAGTTAACTGCCCGTAAGTATTAACAGCAGCAACATAGGCATAAAATCGTTTACTCTTCTCTCGCCTACTGACGCCATCGGTGCCCCTCCATAGTCCATACCACCCAAGGTGTGCGCACCCACGGAAGGAAAGAAACCACCCAAGCTCTTCGGCTATTTGTACAGTGTTGGACAAAAGGAAGGAACGTGTCGGCTGACAATAAAAAGCGACGTGTTCACGTTACAGTTGTCGCCAGTGCTTATCGTACACACTACAGCGTGTGTGTGTGTCTGCCGGTCCGGCGTCGTGCCACGCAGCGGTGCGATAAAAGCAGTTATGTCATGCAGCTTTTGCTATCAGCGAGCAGTAACAGCAGCAGCAGGACTGCTTTCTGCGGCAAATGATGTCGCCAATAACCGACAGACGTCACGAAGCCGTGATCGCAGATAATACTCGTCGATGAAGTCGGTCGTCGGCTGACTGTTACGACGTGCGATAACAACGTTCAGTCCAGTCTGATGCTTTGTTTGCGATCTGTCGCCTGATCGACTGCTTGTGAACATCGTCTCAACCAGACACTTTCAAGAAGCGTAATGTTAACATCACACGGTTTCGGCAACAAATTTCTGATTTTTTTTTGTCGAAATGAAGCTATATAGTCTGGCAGAGAAATAGGCAATTTTTGCCAAACCTACACTAGTTATTATGATAATGCACTTACTCAGCACGGGACGCCAGTTTAAAAGTTCGCACTGGGGAAAAGCGTTCGCAGCAGTCGGTGATTTAGTGTTCGTTGACATCTGGAGGATAATCAACTAGAAGTTACCAGAGCTCTTAAATCTCCGCCGAAATGTTGCTGTGCTGCCACTTAGCGATCACAACGGTGTTTTAGTTTACGCTTTATTTCCTAATAGCAAAAAAATCCTGAATGATCCAAAAATTGAGTGACAAAAGAATGCTAATCGTCAGCGGAATCTAATAATGTTTTTCTTTAATTGGTTATGCCCAACTTCTCGAAATTTTTTACCCAAATGTTCGTAACTTTTTCGTTATTTTAGAGACACAAACAGACCCCAAAATGTAACCTCTTTATTTTAGCAAAAAAGTTTTGTTTATGTCACTGCAGGAAGTTGAAAATAACACGCGCGATTGTCGATAACAAGTCCGATACTCAGCCGTTGCGCTTCACAAGCCTGATAGGGATCTGCATGGCTGCGGCATTATAAATCGTCACAACATCGGCAGTTGTGACTTGTGAATCTTGCACGGACATCAGCGTCGGCAATGTGACTGAAGGTATAGTCGCAATTGCCGGTCACGTATTGTAGCTGTCGTAACGTTGCATAAACAACTGTTCTCTAAGTCGGTTATTCTGTCTCACGTTTTACGTAGTCAACGGACTTCATTCCGTTTACAAATGCAACCAGAATAAAAAGTTCTGCTTTCGAACGTATGTAATAACGACGTTCATCATTATCACCATTAACAACAACAGCCACAGAAAGTCTTGTTCAACTAAATTCTAATTAGTCGCTCAGAGAACTTTTGTGTGGCTATTTGCGTTTTGACTTTTGTGGCGCTTGGCGATAAAATGTTAAACCTGCACGAAGTATTTGCCGACACTGTGCTACATGTAGCCTATCTATCTACAACGAGGAAGAAGCGTCTTTTAACAGAAAGTTTATTGTAGCTCATTCTGCCGAAATAAAGAAAGTTTATCGCTAGATCACGTCGCTAACTGCATTGCTTATTGCGATTCGCAGCGGCACTTAACAACCGTGTCGTCGCTGTACGAAATTATTATTATTATATGCGATCAAATGTGATACAAAATTACATATACTAATAATGTATATTTACATTTGATAATTTATAAGACAACGCAAGACGGTGCCTGACAATGACAGCAAAATCTCAGCCCTTTACCGGATGACTCCGGCATGAAATATAACGTGTTTGTTGCTGTTTTGTTCCAGTATCCGTCCAGCGATAATGGCCAATAATGGATTAATGTATCCCGCGCACGCACGCACGCACGCACGCACGCATCTACCAACCTGTATATAGCGTCATTGATTTTTGTCAACTAATACCTGCATGGTGCGTGCGGCATCGCACGTGATCGCGCCGCAGCACCAGACATAATGCACCCTGTTACATCAACGTCATATCGCAGATAGAGCTTAGTGGGCCGAGTAGCTAGCTGTACACGGTGTCGATCTCCACGGATTCGCAAATCGAGCCAAACCAATGTCCCAGATGGTTTCTTGGGAAAAAACAATGCTGCAAAAATATTCTATTTTACATGAAACTACTGTTCGTTTTTACACATATGCGCGAGTCTGCTCAATTTTTGACACTGAAAGATATGTATAGAATTTGTCGACCGTAGATTCTAAGATCGAGAAATACACCAATAAACTGTTCGGCCTTGAGCGGCTACAGGTATAATTAAAGCTAAACCAATACGAATGTAACAGCTGCATTTCAGTCAATCGCAAAATGCACCTGGGACACGATGTTACAGACAGATAGGTTCTACGCTGAACAAATGATGCACTGGGGCTCCTTAGTGCCTCCCACGAGAACATTTACTTTGACCATTCGCTCTGCGGGGGTTTTGTCAGTGTTTGTTGCGTACTATATACATTCAACTTTATTCGTCATTCAGTAGCAGCAAATAAACACAGAAGCAAACATTAAGCGGAAACAAAGATTGTTTCGACCGCTACTATCTACTTCTTTTTTTCTGAAGTAGTCAGGCGCTAAGGAAGTGCAGTTAGGCCTACTATTTAAATGGTAGTGTGTGCCGAGTAATAAGACAAGTTTTCTCATACTCGTATATTACAGTTATATACACAGTAACATCTCAACATCGTAAGCACTCCCGGCCTCCGATACGGCGCCTGTACGGTCGCAGTAGCAAAGAACCCCGATCTGCATCATCGCTTCTTCTTGTAGGTGCTACCTGCCAATCAATCTCTACGGCCGCCCCCGCTCTAGGTGTAGGCCTAGCTCAGACGTGCATCGCGTCGTGCAGCGCGCTCTCGCTACGATAATATAGGCATATCATAAGCTAACTTCCCGCTTCATAATTTTCCACCTCTTACAAAGAGATAGAGCGGTTGGACTAAATCGTTCAATCCACTTCTTGCTAAGAATTATTCACGAATTTCGTCAAAACTTTCCGTTTACGATTCACAATTAGGCGCAAACTGGACACAGAATGACGTGATATTAGACATGGCACAACTTTCATGCACTACATAAACAGAACCGGTTTAAAACAATTTCATCAGCTGTAGACCTACTATCTTATATGTCTGCAGTCGCCGTTGTCAGATTGCGCCAACGACGTCACGAAGTCGCCTGTCGTTTCATAGCCGCTCGTGAAAAACACCGTTCTGTTACCAGTCGCACTAATTCGTTTCGACCGCCAGTAAGTGCATCCATCGCGCAATCTCCCGACAACTGGTCAACGTAAAATGAGAGAAAAACGCATGCCAACTGTCAAACCTGCTATTTTATGTAACAGTGATCGCTTTCGATTTCAATAATTGTCGACAAGTAAATAAATAAAATCCTGTGTCTCGCATAAATCTTGCTACCGATAGCGTGATGAGGTTGACGGCGAAATACCACCCTGGCTGTGATATTATTTATTTGTAGTTGTTGTTGTGGTTGGCCACTGCGTCGAAACGACGTTTTATAAATAAAATGTCCATACAATAACTATAAGTTTCGGAAACATTTTGCTCAACAGAAAAACACATTGAGAATTAAAATATTTCACAGTACGGGACGATGGTTACGGCCCAGTATCGGTGTAGCGTCGTCATCTGTCAACTTATGTGCGACGTGCGAAGGGAATGTGGTGAATATTCTATGCGGAGCTGTTCAGATATTGCGGAATAGATACGCCGGTAATCACGGCCTGTCTGGTTGCTACCGGGGGACTCGTTCGCTGAGCTGTCCAACTAGTCTCACTTGTTACGTAGCTGCCTGCGTTTGGATCTCGAGCTTCTATTGTGACTTACAGCAGTGCCCGGCAGTTGGACGAGCCATCTGGGATGCGTGCCGTCCGCATTAGGTCGCTTTATGTTTCATGTTGGACTCGGACCGTTGTGCTTCTGACGTATTCAGCTCTTCATCGCAGCGCAAGCTATAGCGCCACTGTACGATGCTATTGCATAAACGTTTTTCTCGACGTTGCTTTTTTGCTGCTGTATCCGAGCGTCTGCTACGCTGTGATGGACTCTAATAAATATATGACAGTTATGTTATCGCGTTTGCTGTCTCTCTATTTTATCTTTATTTAATCTTTTGTGCTTCTGTTTGTATATTATTTGATCAGAGTTTAATATACAGAAATATTAGATGCATGTGTACTTTTTTTCAACAGCCTACTAAGCGCCCAATAACGTGAGCTTATAGCCCACATAAAAGCTGTCGTTACAACTTCAAATACTTTTATTCATCTTTCTGTTCATTTAACTGCTATCGCTTTATGAAACTTTGTAATCGAAACATTGCTATTAAGGCTTACCGAATACTTTTTATTATTTGATAGAAGTCATATTTTGATTAATGACTTTTTTTCGTTAAAGGTTTTATTTTCTCAAATGACGACTTCTGTGAAAATTGGTCAGCTGCTAACGACATCGGCCACGAACAAGTTATACCTTAAAGGCATAATATTAATGATGTTGCAAGGCTAACGACATGTTTTCTCGTAACGGTTTTTGATGCAATTATTTTCCGGTTTCGGCTGTTATTAAGACAAAGTCTAAAGCCATGACACGACTCGCCATTCGTCCATCTACCGCTGCTTAGTGCTTTAAGGTCGCGGTTCGTCGCTAACCAGACACGATAACGTGCCAACGGCTATGCCACTAAAAGCTCGTTAACGATCGCAGCTAACAGCCTGATTAACTCAGGGTCTATGGATAGACAAAATGTTACTGGATAAAGAGCATAGCTACAACACCGTATCTAGTTTGTCCAGCATATTTGATTCCGAATATTATCGACAGCATTCGTTATCTGCCTTTCTTTCTCATATGGGCTTTAACCTGAACAAACGCATTGATTAATTGCATAATACTGAAAGATTTCACTAAAAATAAAAAATAAAAATATGACACTAAACTATTCACGTGAGATTAAATTTTTCAGTGAGCTGGGTAAACATAACATGCAATTTCATTTTCCCTACGTTTGCCACATAATGTTTTGTTCAACCTGACAATGACTACAACAATTTACCTATTCCATGCAAAATCCTGCTGAATAAAAAAACCTTAACTTTTCTTAAAAATTTTTTTAGAAAATCTAAATGGAAACAAGCAGCAATACTAACCTCTTATTGTGTTTCAGGTTTGTTCGTTTGAGCTCCGCGTTTCATGCTGCACGTACAATACAAATGTTGAGTACGCAGATCCATCTTCTCTGGTCGAGCGACGTTTAACGCTTTAACATTTTAGCGTCGTCAGTCGCTTGCTTCGAAAATGTCCCAACGTTTACCTCGGCATGGCGGCTGGCTCTAGAGAACGTTTATCCGCTGAGAGTGACAACTCGACGGCGGTCAGGCTTGGCTGAACTGAAGTCGACGACGACGCCTATGACACGCTGAGCTAGCAGGCTGCCCGCTTTGCTGCTGCTGCTGCTGTTAGCGAAGCGCGACGTGCAGAGCTGCACAGTTGAGCAGACGACGAGGCTCAGTGATAGTCAATGACAAATCGATTGATAGCACTGTGTGCAGCACCTGACGCACGCGACGACCGGTTGATTTCAACCTTCCGGCGTTCGATGTATTTACACTCGTCTTCAGCTTGGCATTAGTTGTTGTTCTTCGTTGTATTTTTGCAGTAACGTATACCCGACAAAAATCGGTTCTTTTGTTGCAATTCGATGGAAAAATTTTCTTCACGACTCTTTGTCGGAATCACTTTAAGTTTCGTCTTTCTCTTTTGGAACATATGAAAGTTCTCTTGATTCTAACATTTTTCATCATTTCATCACGTGTCCAACTTTTAGGACGTACTGTAACGTAACCAGCGTTTTAGTGCGACATTTGAGCTTTTTGCTCTGTCGGGTCAGCGAAATTCTGGACGAGACGGACATGGCAGCGGTGGGAATGTGTTCATGAAGTTTTAGTTCTCGTTACGTCATGGAAATCAGTCTCTTGCGCGGCAGCATGACTTACAGCAAACATGGCGACGTGCACGCGACGATCGACCATAATCTGTGACTGATAATAGGCCCGGCGTCGATTCGCAGAAGACCGTTCGTCGACGTTTTCATGGCGCATTCGGTATTGGAAGTGGCCGGAACAATTAGAATCTATAGTGATTCGGGTCGGCAGGTGACGATAAAGAAACAGGTCAGGCACGGATTAGACGGTGACTGGCATGCGCTTTAGTCTTGTACGCCGTCGCCGCCATCTCCCTGCATACAGTCGGCGTCTGAGAAAATATTCGTGCAGCACTGCAGTGATATCGACAAATCTTATTTTGCGGTTTTGACGCAAAAGTAAGCCTAGACTGATAGCATATCATACACAGACGCGTGGCAGTAGGGTCTATACGTTGCGGCAAGCATCTCAAGAGAAATGACCGCAGTTGGCACATCTTCGACCTTAAAAAACTGACCATGATGTCTTTTACTCGATCTTGAAAAATCGACATTTTGCCGTTGCGTGTTTCACCGACGTTACAAGCAGCAACTGACGTCGCAATCGCGGTGATAAATTTCCCGCCACAATTGCGTTGTGCAGCCATCGACCCAAACTCCACTTGCTTCAATTTGTTGTCGATTTGTTGTAGAGCAAGTTGCACTACAAACAAGTCCACGACAAATCAAAGTAGTAGAGTTCGGGTTTTTGCTACGATGACTATGTGCAATTCGGACGCTATATGTCGCTATCACAAAACATCAAATTGCTATTTGTGTATGAACTGTCCGCATCAAATTCTTGCACTCCACAACTTTTGGCGTGCAATCGTCATTGAAATTTAATTTGCAAAACAACTTAGGCAATATTCTGCACCACACAGTGATGTTTCTGTATCAATTTTAGCTAAACGCTACTAAATAAACGTTTTTATATTCAGTAATGGAGATAATTATAATGACATCAATCTTTGTCATGACACAGGTCCACCACACTCCAGACGCGTCGCTACACTACCTTGTAAAATATTAATGGGAGATAACTATAGCGTGCCCTGTGTGGTGATGTAGATATGAAATAACCACAGCCAATGCAGGCAACACCGCAACAGCTGCAATTTTGCAGAAAACGTTTTACTAATGACACATCATGTTAATTTTTGCATAGTCTTTGATCTGTATGCGCAGCAGGTCCAGATAATAACATATCATGTTAATTTTTAATATTGTTTGTAAGCATTAGCAAAAAAATGTGAACTGGACAAAATGAAGAAAACCTTCTAAAATTGTGTTTTTCCTCTCGGTGTCAAACTTGGTGCCAAGGACAATTGTTAGTAAGATTGCATTGTTCAAAAATCAAGATTGTCTAATTAACAAAAAATACAAAAATATTCATTTAATCGTTACTTTTTTGGAAAAATTAACCCTTAAAATTGTCACCCTCTACCGTTTGCTAGTAATATTTTTTCAGCATAAAATTACTGCTGAATTACTTGAGTGGCGGCGTTTGCATATACTTGCGAGCATATTAAAAGAATGTGATATCGTGAATAAGAAACGCGCTCACTCGTGCCGTGAATATCCGGCAACGAACAGAATAGCGCCGATCACATAGAGCCGAGTCTATATATAGTGCGGGTGGGCGGAATAATCACTTGCATCCTACCATTGTGAGAGAAACTAAGGAAGTACTCTTCCTCTAGTTTATCGCTTTCTCTGTTCCTTTTCTCGTATACCGTATATTACGTTCTACAGTGCATATAGCGCTTGAACGTTCAATAGTTTGGCGCGAATGGAAAAAAATCAACTACGACACGCATTAGGAGACAGTTGCAAAATGTTGCTGACGTTTTGTTTTATGGTACATGTAACCGCGTCAAAACATACGTACCGTACCGTACACATACTAGAAAATGACGTTGGTCCTACGTGTTTGGTGTTTATCATGCAGCCACGGCTTAATGAAATCACTTAGAGCGTAATCGATTTAGCAAAAACCGAAACCGGTTTCCTTTCAGAGTAGAGTTTTCTGCAATCGATTAAGCCGGTTTCGCGAAACCGGGGTTAATTTTTGAAACAATCATCATCATCGTCATTGCTTTAATAAACCGACTCTGGAGCAGGTTTCGCTGGCCAAACCGGAAGCCGTTTGCTTGTTGCTGTTTTGTTTAGGCCTACTTGTAGTTGAATTGTTATCACGTACAGGAATAAAGCTTCAACAGTAAGATAAATTTATTTTTTCAGTAGTAAAAAATTCGATCACCATGGGAACCATGACGCTCGCCATGTTGTTTGTTTACAATCCTAGCGTCCTACGGAAACGGTTTGGTGCAATCGATTTACACAGCAAAACCCAAAGCCGAAACTGGTTTCGGTTTTTCTAAATCGATTACGGCCTTAGGTAAACGTCAATAATAGGTTAGCGACATGCTTCAAGGTACCGCTGTTGAACTTCTTTATTCACAACAGTAAGTGGCACCTTTCAATGCATTTGATGCACAATTCGGCGTTAATTACAGGAAGAAAATTTCCATTACCGGCTAGTGGCAACGTCAACGCTAAATATCAAGACGTTGCGCTTCAAGCCATTTCTGCTGTAATTTGTAAAACGGACACATGCCAGATATACTGAAGAAATGTCATATCATGTCTTTTTTGCGTCCATCGGAAATACAACAAGTGGACCTATTCACTCTTCCTACATTTGTACATGTACGTTATAGCATATCTATAATTAAAACAAGCAGTAATTTAGATAATGAGGTAGATATATAAGTGCTGCACCATTAAACGGTTAATTGAGCACAATTTTGCACAGCATACCGTGGTCCATAAAAATGAGCCACTTTTATTTTTTTTAATAGCTCTGTGCAACATTGGCTGATTTTAATAATTTTTGACGTGCGACATCAAAAAGAAACTCGACTCAAACGACTGTAGTTTCGGCCACCTTACTTTAATATTGTCGTTACACTACTTTGTGAAATGCAAATTATTGTGCCTGTTGTTTGCAAGTGGTGTCAACGTTTGCCGCTTGCATTCGCGCGAGACTAGAACATTTTGAGCACATGCTATAATAAAAAGATGTGATGTGACACGTGTGACTTTTTGAGACACAATAGTTGTTAATCGTGTTTGTCGCTTTTTAGTTAATCATTTCTGAGCCGACGCGTGCGCTATCCAGTATGAATTTAGTGTTGTAAATGGCCAAACTACGACTTTCATATTTCACAAGGTAGTGTAACGACAGTATTAAAGTGAGATGGCCAAAACTACAGTCACTTCCGTCAAGTTTTTTCTTGATGTCGCTTGCCAAAAATTATTAAAATCGGCCAATGTTTTACCAAGCTATTCAAAAAATAAAAGTGTCACGTTTTTATGGACCACGGTGTAAAATCTGTGCTTTTTACTGTGACAAATGACAGCGGCGTCAGGAAGTTGCAATTTTCCGATACACACAACAGATTTCCAACATAATTCCGACTAGCAGTTGCAAATTTTTGACAGCGGAGATTATGGGTCCTCAAAATGCCAACTTTGCCCGTAAATTTCCATAAAATAAATTTTTTCAGTCCGCAATTTTCCATTGATAAGCGAAAATTTTCTGACATAAAACATCCGACAATTTTCTGAAAACCCAAAAATTTAGGAGAAGGGAAAAATTGTCCCCTGCCACTCTCCCAACCACGACGCAACAGTAACTGACGAATGATTGGTTGTCGGTCCGTCATTCACCAACGCGGAAGAGGCCGAGCTGCGTGGAGCTGTGAGATCGCTGAACTCTTAAGCACGGCTTGACAACCACATAGATACGGTCATTGCAGTGCAGTTCGGCCGCGGCAGCAAGGAAACTGCTGTAGCACGCTTGCCGGCGCAACGACGACTCCGCCAAATACGTCGGCCTGCAAATTATATTTCCCGGCGTTCTTAATAGGGCGTTGGTGATATATGCTGCAATTTTTAAAGTAGAACACATAGATAGGCTGCTAAACGCTGTTCAAAACATCATATGTGAATTTCAGCCACGTTTCACGGTGACTATATTTTGATATTAAGGATTAAAACCAGAACAAAGTGGTCACCAAATAACTACAACAGTTGAGCTGTTTCGACACAGTCCAATAGTGTATCAATCAAACCCACCGATACATTATGTCCGTGATAGCCTATATAGCAGGCTTCGCATATGACAAACCACAAAGGTATAGATTCATTTTGAAGCATCAACCATCCGACAGGGTCTGAATTCCGTCAAAGTCGCCAACTGTTAGATTCAATTTGGCATTCGTTAGCCAGCCTTGACCGGGACGGATGAAATGTAAGTCCAGACGGCGGCCCGGAATCGGTCCGCGTTCATTAGTCTGATTTAGCGAGGAACGCAGCTTGACTCGTGAACATGGCGGTTTTATTGTCTAGCAGAAGGATTGGATTAAAAGCTGTGAAGTCATCGATACATTCCGAGAAGAAGGCAGTAAAACGCTACATCGTACTTAGACTCTTTTAACTATCCGACAGCATGTTGCAGTAGTAGACTTTTTAACACAGCAGTTGTGCTTTGCTTATTAAAATATACACAGCGAGCCATAAAAGTATTTAATTTTAGGCACAAACACAAATAGATCATTTTGAATAGCCTAGGTTTAAGTCTTTCGCTGGTGCTTTCAGAAAGTGATTACAAACTAGTAATTTGCGGCAGAGCCCAACGTGAGGCCGCCCGGCGCCGTAAATCGGATTGGGAAAGTTTTTTTGGAGAGGAAAGTTAAAATTCCCTGGTAGCAAAGTCACGTGGCTCAAACTCAAATACGTTAGCATACACATAACGCGTTTTGTCGACTTAAAGTGGGTCAACATCCGCGCGCTAATTGTCGTCGTTAGTGGACCAAAATTCACCAATTTTTTGTTTAACGCAGGAGGAATAGCAGTTGATAACACCGTTTACCGTTTGTCGATTACTCCATCCGTTCTAGATATATTTGCAGTCAAACTCGAAAGTTGTTTTAAATCGCGATTAATTTTGGACGTTTTTTGTCCTCCCAAATTTTGAGGAAACGGTGCCCCCCGCAAAAAAAGTACTCGCGTTATCACCCCTACCTAGCGGCACATAAGGCGGGAAAGTTTCATGAGGCTACTCCCCTTGGCTCTGAAGTTATAGGCGCGCACACTACATTTTAAGACAATTTTGGACCCTTTGTGTAAAAAATGTTAAGGAACATCCATCTCCTACGGCTAGCAAGCCTTGGTTAATCTCCAGCGTCTGTAAAAATTTCAGGGCGCAAATATGGTTTTCGGAAAATATCGATTTGGTGGGTAAACATTAGCCGCGTACATGCTGTGGTAAGTAGGCCAATGGACCAAAGTTCACCAAACTTTATCCGTCTAACGCAAAAGGAATAGTATTCGATAATTTAGTTTACCGATTTTGAACATCTGTATCCGTTTTGGAGCTATTTGCGGTCAAACTTTGAAGTTGCAAAATCGGGCCAAATTTAGCATGTTTTAACCAAAAAAAATTGGGGGCCCCAAATGTTTGGACCGGGATTATAAAATCGAACACACTTTCCGTCATGTGGCAAATTTTCGCGGCAATCGGCCGACGGACCTCAGAGATCTCGTGTCAAAAAAGGAAAGTAAGAAACAGCAGTAAAACATAAGGTCTTCCCGAACTAACGTTCCAGGCGGCCTAAAAAGTCAAAATAACATCTACCACTTCGTCTATAACATTGAATTTATTGCAACGTTATTTACCGTATTCTTGCATGCTTAATGCAGTTTTGTCGCAACGGAATTCGTTCGCCGACTGGGCGGTGCCCAGATTTAATGCAATTCAATCAATATGCGCTAGCCGTTGAGCTAGTCATTATTATAACCTATACTCACTGCAATGCAGTTCATACGCTACGGTATCCACTTAGCACCATGTCTGTATATCAGTCAATCAATGAAAGTCCATCCGTCATGTCATTCTGTGTAGCAACTCGATCGTTCATTTGTCTGCACTGCTGTCATTTTGGTCGATAATCACCAGCAGCGCGTTGGTGCCGCTCGCTGCAGCATACACATTTTGCTCATTGAGACATGTATATTCGAGGCCTATTGGGATATCAAAACGCGACTTCAAGATCTGCCTTGTTATCCAATGTAGAGCAGAAAGATGAAGGTTAAAAGATTATTAAAGTGCATATACAGTTTTTTTTGCCAAAACCCATCTCAAAGCTACGGAGCGCTACCTGCCATATGGGATCACACAACCGCCCCCTGACAAAGCGAACGCGCCCCGCTTTAACGCCAGCTAGAGAGATTGGTACTAGATTTACTTATCCCCAGCAAATCGGAAGGCTGAGTTGATCTTGTTGGTTTGTTATATACCGAAATGGTTTACCTGCCTGCAACAGTTTTTGATCGCCAGTTTATAGCCTTATACACTAAAACGGACCAAGCCCAATAAAGGTGGTTAAAGGTTAAAGGTGGTGTTATAGCTTTTTATGGAAAGCCCATCTTAAAGCTACGGAGCGTCACCTGCCGTATGGGACCACAAGTAAACGCGCCCCGCCTTAACTCCAGACAAGCAGGCTGGTATTCGATTTATCCGAAGTCATGGAAGACCGAACTGACCTAGGTGTTGATTTATACCCAGATGGAGATGCTGTAACCAATAAGCAACAGAATCGCCTTCTCACCTGCCACCTGTGCCGTCCACGGCACCAATCTTGTGCTCGTAAACACTGGTATTGTTGCTACGGTCAAGGTGGCGGCTGCTGCAGCTGAACGTCACTTTGCTGTAGATGACGTAAATGCCGGCTACGTCGACCCTGATGTCATCCCTAGCTGACTTCGTCTGTGTCATTGGCGCGCGAATCCAGCCGCCCAGCTGACTGCTATCTGCGCGTCCACCATATTTATCCATAAAGCTGAACTTGCAGATAAAATAACGTATTTATGCCGTGGTTATATATAGAATTAACATGTTAAGATTAAATATCAAATACTAATTCCACGATAGACAAGAAAAGCCCATCTAACGCAAAGGGGAACGCGCGACAGCGGTGCATGTTTGAAGGCCCACTGCGAACAAATCTAAGCTTATCGATCCAGCAACTGACATTGGGTACGACGTATTAACAAACGCCAGATGGCGCCACCGTCTCGCGTGAATGCTGCCGCTTTTGAAATGTGTGTCGCAGCGCAAAATCGCCGAAAAATCCATAAAACCCGTATTTTTGCGTTCTAGGTCATCCAGGGTCATTGATCTCAGTGGCAATCGAGAGCCAGTGTACGACTTCCTGTTAGTGATTAATAGTAATCTAGGCCCTATCTTGCACCGTTATTAAGATACAGCGACTTATTGGCCAGAAATCGCAAATTTTGCTAACACCCTATCATTTAGCGCCCTCGTTCGGTTGACCCCCTTCGAATTTATGGAAAAGCTTTACGGTTTTTGAAACTAGAGTCTTCCAGTCAGTCGACGGGAAAGATTTGGTGATCATAGCTTGCACCGTTTTTGACTGATTTACCCGTGTGACAGACGGTCGGACAGACAGAATTGCGATGGCTAAGACGCGCTACAGCAGTACTTGCTGTCGCGCGTAAAAAGTGATTTCTAGGTAAACGCAGCGGCGTTGTGGGTTAAGAAAGTAGGCAGAACAAAAAAGTTACAATTTTTCGACAAACATTATAATTTTTCGACGGAATTCCGACAGTTACCTGCAAAATTTCCGACAAAAAAGTATGAGCGTTCAAAGTTTGAATTTTGCCCTTAGTTTTTTTAATGGAGTTTTTTTTTAGCCCAAAACGTTACATTTTTCAAACGACAATTTTTCGTCAACAAAAAAATTCCGGCAATTTCGCAACAACCCAAAATTTACGGGAAAACAGTTGCGCTGCTTTTCTCCTTCTGTCTTTTGCCAGACCACCACTAAATAAAAGTCTGTGTGAATTTAAGACAAAAATGTCCCTAGCATGAATGACATTATAATTACTTAACGCAACATTACTACATGTATACTAACCAGCGCCTAAACATGGTTTTCTGCTGTTTTCTTCCAACACCAGATGATACGAATCTGCCACCACCAACGCAACACGCGACTTTTAGTACGTTTCTTATCATATTACATTATTGCTTAATTAATTATATTTACTAAATAGCTGATCAGTTTCAATCACGACAAATGACGTCGCAGTTGTAGTCGTTTAACTGCAAAGTTTCAAAATAAGCTAATACGTTAACGCAAAAACTGATAATGTCACAAATTCTAATATATTTACCTCCGCCAAAGAGGTAATGTTTTTGCCAAACTTTGTTTGTTTGTTTGTCTGTCTGTCTGTGTGTTAGCAAGATAACTCAAAAAGTTCTGGACGGATCTTTCTGAAATTTTGAGGGCATGTCGGGAATGGCAAAGACTACAAGTGTTTCAATTTTGGGGGTGATCCAGAAGGAATCCTGGATTCTGGATCTTTTTGCTTTCAATGGGGCATAAGGGAAACCGCTGCAAAACCGAAAATGGTGCTGCCACCTAACGAACAACATTGCCTTGGCCGAGGTGTGCGGGCTCTAACTGCTTTCTAGTCTAATATATTTTAATATATTCAGTGAATATTATGCACTTTAATAAAATATATAAGCTTACTCACCGTCTGGCCAACATGACGCTGATTTGTTGGAAGTCTGCACAAGTACCAAACAAATTTTATTACGTTAATAGTACATGCATGTATCAGACAAAATTATCATTACAATTTACAACACTCTAATGTAGGAAAATGTTAATAATATTTTAAAATGCTACAAAAGAATATTAGAACGAATTAAAGTTTAAAAGCTATAAGAATATAATGTATATTTTTCTGAGCAGTTTCCAATGACTGAAATGGCCTTCAAAGGTCATTAACCGTCATCGACAATAGCACAGGTTATATTAATCATGCATAGCCTATTTATGCATTTTGTGTCAATGTTCCATATTATTTACTATGTACGTATCATAATAATCGATTATCGTAACAATGTATTAATTGTTTTAACAATTCCGCAAAAATTTGCCTCAGTGTATGTCGTGAGAGAAAAACAATAATGGCTCTATTTAAAGTTTTTTTTAAAATGTACATGTATTGTCATTTTGACATAACTCAAACAAGTGTGACACAGACTTGCTGACGGACCGGAATAAAGTTAACCGCTTTCGTAGTTTCGTACGCATTGCGCAGAGCCGTCATAAACGACTCGAGTTGAAATTGCATACTAAGTCACGGTAACACATGCACTGAACACAGCTAATGACGAAAGGAATATTAGTATATTACACGACGACGGAAACGTTAATATTACATGTATATGCTATTTTTGCGTCTGCGGTGTTGTTATTTGATCTGTGCTTAGCTAATGACAAATAAACGGTGCCGTAGGCAGAGCGTTGGTGGAATGCTCATCAACTTCGCGAGATCACTGAGTCCGTAGGTGGATAGATCATTGAAGTCCAAACTCCACTACAGTACATTTACTGCCATTCGTTGAAAACTTGCTAAACACAAAGTCGCACAAAAGGGTGTACATTATTTCACATGTGTATTTACTGTACACTTTTTACGCGCCAGCTCGTCTTAGCTATCGAGGCGTCCATCCGTACGTCTATCTGTATGTTCGTCCGTCCGTCTGTCACACTTTGCAGCTCTATCAAAACGATGCAATCTAGGATCACGAAATCCTCACTGTTAGCTCCGCGAAAGACACTAGTTTTAGCATCCGTAAAGCTTATCTAAAAAGTCGAAAGAGATCATCGCAGCCTAGAGTTGTTACTTGGCAGTCACCCGATCAGAAGTCGAACTCACGACCTCTTGGTCGTAAGTCTGACGCGCACTAACCGTTGCGCCATTAATATCCCGTTTACACGATCGAGCAAACATCGAGCAAACATCGAGCAAACGTCGAGCAGACGTCGAGCAATTAGCGCGTGCATTTTGAATACATTTGCTCGACGTTTGCTCGATGTTTGCTCGATCGTGTAAGCGGGGTATAAGTCACCGAGTGTGGTCTTGCAAGTTACAGCTGTACACTTCGTTTGGCGACTGGGCAATTAACTAACTGGGCATGCAGTGCTTACGATAACAAGAAAACGTCATTTAGCTAATGACAGCTAGCAATGATAAAAGAGCATGCACCGCGGTGATGGTGCTGCATCTCAAATTGGTGTGGGCTAGAGTGGCACAGCACATGTTGGTAGACGTCGCTCGACACGGCCAGCAGACCGTCCAGTTGCCCTTTTCACTGCTGCTGCTGCTGCTGCTGTCGTGGAACTTAGATGACGTGGACGCGACATAGACGACGGGAACGATGGCTGTCGCAAGACTGACACCGATAAGAACTCCGGCGACGACATAGGCTCGCCGCAATCGCATTTTCACGTCCTGTACAGGCGCGGCGACGCCGCTGTAGACACCGTCCAGGCTTGGATTGCGAATATACCGCGGCGTCTGATACAATGCTCGAGACGACCTCATTACTCGTTCACTTTCTGCAACCATACCGTCACCGACCGTTAGCTTACCCGAGTCATATTGCCGTACTCCATAGCGAATGTTAACGGCCATTTATACATTTTTTTATTTCATTGGCAAGATCTGGTAAAAAATTATTTTTCGAAGTACATGTTAACTTATTATTATCCCATCTGTTAGTTACCGGCTACGCCAACGTTTTTGCTAATATTTTAAACTTTTATTTACTCTATCAAGTTTCATCCGAAACGTATTAGTTCTTTGCCGTCGTATGATAGTAATTTTACGTCACTACTGACAAATTCTAACAAAAACAGTAAAATACGTTATCGCATGTTCACATGTTAACGGCAGAAGCTTACATTCGCAAGACACAACTAATGTCCACGATGCAAATGTTATCTTGTTGCTAAACTTTCTAAACATCGCACGAATTCACTAATGTGCTTTAGACAGTTCATTCGGATCAGAAGCAAAACCCACGGACATCATTCATTTAGATAGAAATAAACGATGAAATAAGAGTAATCACGACCAACCTCGCAGTATCTCAGCAAATCTTGTTAAAACATTGTCAGTGGATCTTATAAACAACGAACATTACAACGATGGTTAACCTGAACAAAACTATTACGTATTAGCGGTTTCTCGTTTACTGTGAACTACTGATCATGCTTTCGATTGCCTATTGTTTAGCCGTAGCTCATTGCAGTGCCTCTGCTATTGTACATACCGACCTATCCTCATTTTAGTTGCACTGTTTGCCTTAAATAGGGTAATTTTGGCTGTTGCAATTATATGCCTACTATATTGGGAAGATAGATGACTGTATCTTTTACCGGACTGTGTACGTTCGGATGAAGTGGATAAATTATAACAGTTTTATACACAATGAAATTTATTTTTCTCTTAATTTTGCAAATACGTAAAATGAAACTCATTAGGCTACTGTAAGCTTCTGTGTGTTGTTATTTCCATTATCCTTTATCCGTCTGTTTAAATGTGTATGCGTGGACTTTGAGCGAAACGTCCAATTTGTTAGCGGACGTCAACGTTTGTGACTTGAGGAGACGTAGTTCAAAGCTGAATTATTCCTAGCGAAGAGTGACTATTATATGTGCTCGTTAGTAGAGAGCACGTATAGCACATCACGACATCAATAATTTAACAGCCAATACGCACTAATAACGGCGGCCGTGCACCGCATTTTATCAGGCCCAGGCGTTCGCCGACCCGCCATGGGTTATCCAGGATGTTCATCGTCTAGCTTAGTTGTAAGTCTAATAACATCGTCATGTCCGGCTTGCACGTCCATCCGTTGTACACGCATTATTACTGGGCAAGCACTCGAACACCGTAGAGTAACGTATGTGTAAAACAAGGATCAAAGTAATTAGGCAAAAAGTGAAATCGATCCTTGTTTGCATTCGCCAAGCGGCAGCATAAGACGGACTGTTTGAGTGATATTTACAACTGTAAGTTTTGTGTGAAGCGATGACTCCCCAACTCTTCACTTTCCCATCTAACACAACCCATTGTGTCATTTTAACCTCAGAAGTGTACCTGCTTAATCCTAAATGGCATCTAAATCTGGTCTAAGCAGGGTCCACAAATGTGACAGACGAGACAGACAGACAGACCACGCTACGGACAAATGTGTAACAATAGGCGGAATCGCTTGCACTATAAGAGCGATTTTGCATTGGTGATGTGACGATTAATCGGACTTAATACAGAATTGATATGATGAGTTAATGCTGCTCGGTTGTGCTTGGTCGTTGAAATTCAAACTCGTGGACAGTGTCGTAGCGAGTATGGAACGAACTGAGTAGGCCTATGTCACAACATTCTAAACTCTACTTTGAGATCGTTCATAAATGACGTCACGCAATTTTAGCGAAAAAATATTCCCTTTCCCTTTTCGTCACGTTTCGTCAAGCTGCTCTGGAACGCTTTAAATACGACGTCACAAGCTTCTAACCCCTGCCCCCTTGCAGTCTATAGCGTAGCCTACAGATCTATATGAGTTTCAAACACAACGCAATTTTTGTATGATTTGACACATTTGCTACAAGGATGGGGTAGGCTGTCTGTGTCGGGGACCGTGGGTAGAAACACCGGCTGCGGTAGACCTACATGTAGGCCTACATCATTCTCCGTCGCTTGCGCCATGCGTGCTGTAACACGGAGTCTTGTAGGCCTATAGTGTAGGCTATAGCGCTGTCGTCCATTCTATGACTCCCTTACCAGGCCTTGCCGCAGATGTGACGTAGGTGACGTCACGAAACCTTTTACTCTCTTTCCCTACGTCACGCATCGTCACACTATCGTGAACCCGCCTAACTCCATCGGCGCGTGACGTCATTTATGGACGGCTCCTTTTTTCCAATTTTCTAAAAACGATATTTCAAAAGAAAAAAAGATTGTGTGGTCAAACCCCACCCAAAACATGCTATTGCTTTCGTCGTAAGAAAAAAAAGATGATTCATGATTCATCAGGTGGCAGCATCGTTCTGCAATCTCACCTTTTGTCAAATGCCTTTATTAGGCGTACACGTAACCAGCGTTTATCATCAACAAGCGTTCAACATGATAAAATGCATTCCAACATTTTTACAGAAAAGTCAGACCTGCTATGAGAAGAAAAAGTCAGAGACACGTCAAAATCAATTTTCGGAAACATTTGCTGAAAACATGTCGATAGATTTTTGCGTCAGACAGCTTAAGCTAGCTAGATCTGTTTTTTTTTGGGG
>Ga0209367_1003456_pt1 | contig 21479 bp, 13 predicted proteins | sample WorMetLIZISLAND2_FD_187412 | JGI IMG/M metagenome (GOLD analysis project Ga0209367, IMG submission 187412) | Marine gutless worms symbiont microbial communities from Max Planck institute for Marine Microbiology, Germany - Olavius geniculatus... ...
GACGGTAAAATGAGTAGTAACTCATTCATATGGGTTACGGAGGTGGGGACCTTTGTACAGCTGACTGGGGTTGCCTAGCCGGCCGCTGCGCCAGCCTGTGTTTGCAGGCTGTGCACGGTGGTCGTGCGGCAGGCGGCTCTAGTTAGTGACAAGACCAAGCACGTTAGAGGCGTGTACGCGAGACGCGCTATACAAACTGACGACCTTTACCTTTACCTTTACCTTTAGCACAAACATTTTCAATGAATAATTACTAAATGTTATTTTCTGCTATTGTTTTAACACTATTGGTCAGTTGTGTCAAAGTCATGTAGCCCATAAAATTTTGGTACTGCAATTTTTTTTATATATTTACCAATTTATTATAAAATTGTGCTCATGATAGAAAAAAGTAAAAAAAAATGAAAGAAATGCATCCTAAACAGTTGTCCCTCAGAAACTATGTCTAATCGAGATAAGTCTAGAAATACTGTATTGTACAATGAAAAAATGAAAACAGCAGCTTGTAAGTGCTAATACCATGCTCAGCAGTCAACAGTTAATGGCAATGAAATGAAAAACAACTCATCAGTATGGCATATATAGAAACAATTTTAAAGAACAACGTACGAAAGTGACTGACAAACAAAACATGAAAAAGTTTTGAACGTTAATTAACTTCTGAGTAATTTACCTTTTTGCATTTCTAGATTCACATAACTTCAGCCTATGCGAACCAAAAAGAGCAATCGCTACAAGTCACGATTCTATTACTGTTGCATAAAATGACACAGATCGTAAGTATTTACATCAAATTAATAAAAAAATCTCAGTTACCTGCTGATCAATTTCGGACTTGACCAACTTTCCATCTGCCCATTTTAACTGCTGTCTCACTTCCGCTGTTTTACAGTACGACAAAACACAGCACATCAAAAAACTACAGGAACAGAGTATCTCAGCACCAGGAGCATTGCTCAAGTCACAATGTTAACTTAGCTGAAAACTTGCGATGCAAATTATTACGACTGGCCAGTTCGGTCTCTAAATCTCTGATGGACACTAAGTCTAATGGTTAAACAAAAGTCTGCAAGACTTGTCTTCTTATTCTTTAATCCTTTAACTTTAATACAAATGAACAAAACCCCTTTTTCCTGAGACAGTGCGAGTAGTTTTTACACGCGAGAGCTAGCATAGCTGTAGCGCATATTAGCTACGGTAATTCTGTCTGTCTGTTCATCCGTCCGTCACGACCCGGTACCAATCCAAGACCAGGTGAGATAGAAATTTCGGGTGTTCACCATATTGTCTATTGTCTCTAGTATTTTGTGACAAAATTTCATACCGCTGGGTAAGGGGGATCCCCTCAAACGAGGGGAAAAAGAGGGGCACCGCCCTAAAAAGCATTATTTTACCGTTACAGGCTTGTCTAACGTGAAAATGGTTGCAGATAGGCACAGACATGCTGCTTATCATAACAAGTACTGGCATCGAGCTTCTCAGAAATATCAACATCGATGACCTTGAATGACCATGAACCCCCAAAACAGCGGGTTTTAGTGAATTTTTCATGATTTCAGGCTGTGACACGCATTTCAAGAGTGAATTACGCCAAAATGGCTGGAAAGAGACCGAAACAACCTGCATATGAAATTTTTAGCATTGAATGTAGATTTTAGGGGTCCAAGTCCGAACCTTCTACATTAAACGAGGGTTGCGCAATCGAGTATCAAAGAGCGGTACCCCTCTAAAATGTGGTTATTTGTCCGTTGTTGGCTTGTCTAGTGTGAAAATAGTTGCAGATATGCACAGACATGCTGCTTACCATAACAAGTACTAGCAACGAGCTTCTTAGAAATGTCAACATCGATGACCTTAAATGACCTTGAATGCTAAAAATATTGGTTTTTAGTGATTTTTGGGGCAATTTTTGGCTGCCAAAAAAGTGAATTGCAACGAAATGAACTGAGATAGACCAAGATTACTTGCAAACAGGAACTGCTATAGGCTCTCACGCGTCTCATGAGCATTAGCTCCAATTTCTTGTTTTAACGGCACATCAGCACAAAAAGGCCATTCAGTGCCATAAATGATTAAAAGCAGTTAAAAGCATTTTATGGTAAAATAGAGTACGAGTACACAACAGAGATGTATGGAAGTGACTGACGTACAAAGAATGATTTTGCACGTTAATTAACTTCCCATTGATCTACCACTGCTGCTTTCCTTGGCTCACATAATCATGATGACAAGAACCATTTATCGGCAGCAGTGGATAAATAGAAACAAAACTGTATACCGGTAATGAAAACACAAATGAATAACCAGAACAGGGTTTGTTACTGACATGTGCACATATTCAACACTGAAATATAGTGTACACAACCTATGATAATAATGAAAAACATGTGTTCTTAAAACATGCAATATGCTTGACAGAAAAAATTACTAAATAAAACTACTAATTTAAACATTTCAAACATAAGCAAAAAGTGACAACATTTGTCTAAGTAATTTGCAGGTCCGTTAGCATGCCTTGTTAAAATTTCAAAAACATATAGATACGGTGGCAATACTGTCCAAAATTGTATAACATTACAATAGTTATTATAAAAACAAATCAGGTCAATATAACTTGTTTGCACAATAAACATATTTAAAACAGCATAAAGATTAACAAATCTGAATGCTTTCTATTTCCAAAATCTTACTAAGTTTCAATGAAAATTAAAAATCAAGCAATGATGCCAATGGCAAACTTACACATGAAAAGCCCAATATTACATCGATATCGTTTCTCCATTAGTTCAGCCCTATGCTGATTCAGCACATTTGAAACCTGTAGTAAAACACCATTGTACAAATTAAAAATAAATTAATTTATAAAAACAAATACATTAATACACAAGTAAGAAAATTTTAGAACAATCTATTTTACAGTCACATTACCCGTTCAAGGTCATTCAAGGTCATTGAATTTGGCGCCAATCGAGAGCCAGTGTACGACTTCCTATTAGTGATTAATAGTAACCTAGACCCTATTTCACACCATTAGTCAGATACAGCGACTTATTGGCCAAAAATCTCAAATTCTGCCCACCCCCTGTCATTTAGCATCCTCGTTCGGGGTGACCTCCTTCGAATTTATGGGAAAGCTTTACGGTTCCTGAAACTAGAGTCTTCCAAGCAGCCGACGGTGAAGATTTGGTGATCCTAGCTTGCACCGTTTTGACTGATCCACCCGTGTGACAGACGGATGGACGGACAGAACTGCGATGGCTAAGACACGCTGAAAGCAGTAGAGCTGCTTTCGCACGTAAAAACTGACCATTATAATTGTGCATTTGTAACAGTAACGTTAGTTCTAATAATCTTCCCTATTATCCTCCAGACAGTCATTAATTTCAGAATGCTGTCTTATTGGAAGACAGAAAAAGACGCAAATAGTAAGACTGATATGATTAAATGATACAATGCAATAACCTAGATAATATATAGCAACAAAGCTAAAAACAACTAACGTACAAAGATGTGGATACAATGCAGCAAAAGTCAAACTTACAACATCTTTAATTTCATCAGCAGTTACAACTACCCCAACTCCACATTCCTTATGAAATTCTTCAATATTGACATCACTACTAGGATGATGAAGAAGATAATCCATTGCAGCTAGCAATCACAAAACAAAACATCTCTAAATGGCTGTTGAATGCAATGACTCGGTAATATATAAATAAATACAAAAATCTTTCTAGTTATCACAAAATCTACAGAACTTCAAACACCAAATAATGAAAAAATGTTTGAAACAGATTCCATCAACAACCAAACAGCAGAGCTGCAAAAAAAATCAACGAATACACATGATCAATCATAAAAAATATTTTTTGATATCTAGCCACAGTCATTAATTTTATACACAATTTATTTCCAGCATGGGTGTCCATTCTGACTGAGAATCCATTGTATTACATGACTCTGGAAAGAAGATTATGCTCACTAAATCTGTGCCTGAAAAACAGAACAAGCATTCAGAACAAGCTACGTTTTATCCCGATATGTTTGCAACCATCATCATACCTGTAAGTTGTGGATCGGATGCAATTTTCTTCTCGCTAACATACTGAGTGAGCAAAGCACGATGTTCAGTAATCTGAGCCTTCAGTTTAGCAGCAATTGTGTACAGCAGAGTACCAACTGTCTTGTCGATGCTGCCATGGCTAGCCTGTTGTGCCTGCAGTCAATACATAAACACAAGCACTTTCAAGTGTTAACATCAATTTACGCATCTCCACTTCCGGTTAGTGTGTACAACGATTAATATGCCTCTGTGTCAAGGCCGGCCTGATGGGCCATGTCCAGATGGGAAGAATGACAATTCAGTGCATGGAACACAAGGTGACTTAATGTTATGCTGTGCCTGTGATGAATTCAGGTTCCCAGTTTCATGTGAAACTCGCTTGAAGTCAAAGCCATCTAACAGTAGAGGCTAGAGCAATTCATCACATAGCATTCATGGGAAGAAAGACATACAGAGCATAGAGTTACACAAAATATATCTCAGAAGTGTCTACATCCATTAAGGACTATGCTCAAAGTGTACTACTTTTCTCAAGGAGGCAACTTTTAGGACTTTAGGGGGCAATCATTGTTCCACTAGAACTTGACCAGAAGTGTTTTGTGAATTTAAAAATGGACCAATTCATTTTCGACCAGGACTCAGCCCCAAACTCCACTGGGGATGTTATGCTGCTTCCCAGATCCTCCTAATACGCTGGTAGAGAAATACCCTGTCCTATTCCCTACTCCATTCATTGCATCAAATTCCATTCATCGCATCAAATTCTTCTCCTTTGGAAAATTTTCTATGCATATTCATGACTAAGGATGCCATCATCTGTCACTGGAGGCAATACAGCACTCAGAAAGGTTGACGTAGAAAGGGTTTGAGTCGACGATGAGAAGGGTCCCACTGTAAGGAGAGAGGAGAGGGGAGATTTGCGCAGTGTGTCCAAGGGGGATAGACGCTCATCCTTATCAACAAGACAAGATGATGACATAGGCATCAAACACACAGATACAAAAAAACATGAATAACACCTAAAATTAAATCCTACATTCATTGCCTAACATATTATCACTGTAATTTTACTTCCATCTTTTGTCTGATTATTCGAAATCAACATTAGTAGCCACACCTGCAGAATAACTTCTTTCAAAGTTTGACTCAAAGCTTCATTTTTTGCTGTTTCTTTCGCTCTCTGTTCAGTCAAACCGATCTCCATAAACAGCGGAATCACATCGTTCGCCATATTCCGGAAGAGTGTTTTATATTAAGTTTGCAAATCAACCAAGCTGAAAATATTGTTCACAACAACAAAAACACGTTTGACGCAACACCGGAAGTAAGTTTCGTAAAGAATTGATTGGCTGTAAAATGAGATTTTTAATAACATTATTAATAACAAGCAGTAAGTAAAACAGTGACTTTTACCAGCTACACCAATTTTTTGTTAAATTTTCAAAATTGCTAAAACGATATGGGTACAAATAACTATAGCGTATTATCCAGCATGCATTTTCTATTGCGATGCGATACGATACAATACAAAGAATGAACATAAATAATCGAATCGATCCACCACTTGCCCAGCACTAGCAACAGAACCAAAGTTACCAAACTGGAAATTCCCACCGTCAACCTGGTTGTAAACAAATATTGAAACGTGTGCCGTTAAAAAGATGGGGAAAACGTTTAAAAAGCGGAAACGTAGTACAGACACAGCAGAAGTTAAGTCTGCTTCAGTGGCTAAGAAACAGAAGCTACAAGATTTTACTGAAATCGAGTTTAAGGTTCTCTTGAAAGACGAGACAACGCTTGTTGACGGTGAGCATTTGAGCGATAATGTGTTTTAGGATCATAGGATTCAGTCACTGTCAGTGTTGATCTACCGGCGTTCACTGGCTGAAGTTGCGTATAATCACGTATAATCTATTGATTACTTAGGAAAGATTGATATTTTTTTCAGATGAAGTGCAGATTCTTTCGGAAACATTATATAGTCTTTGGTGCAAGGGTGCTGTTTCATGATGACAAAACACAGACTAAAACTAGGATGACAAACGTAGTTTGAACAGTAAAAATTGAAGATTGAATGGTTGTATTTGGTGTATCATATGTTTGCAGCACTGCAGAGATTTCGTTCCCAAGTCCAGCGATACCCGGCTGATACGCAGTATGACCTGGTTGCAAGCTATTGCCGGACAACCAGCGATTGCTCAGATATTCTGCAGCTGCTGGAGTCATTGGCAAAGCACTCGGATTCTGCTGCATCCGCACAGAGTTCTGACAATACTGCAAAGTCTGAAAAGGTGTAGTTATATTTTTCCGTGAATATTTGTGTGTGAATATTGTGAATGTTTGCTGTTCTATATCTGTCCTGCCAGTAGGTTGTTGAGGCTCAACATGAACATGTTGAGCTCACTCCACCTACCAAGCCAATGAGTTGAGGCTCATTGGCTTGGTGTGTGGAGTCTTTTTGCTTACTGGTGATGTGAGAGATGGATTATGTGTATTCTGCATAACAGCAGTGTCCCGTTTTTTTTGTTTTTTTTTATCTGTTACTGAACCATCATGTTTCCACAGACCTCTTTTGTCACATAATATGTGAATTCCAGTCTGTCATTCAGTCATGTTGTCACGTACCCAATGTTTGTTATACACTAAATAAGTATTATTTAATCTGTAGCTGTTGATGATGCTTTTGTAGACTTTTGCCTTATTTAAATGTGTGATGTGGGAGACAGTGATGTCAACAAGGCCATAAGATGAAAGACACTAAGGCTAAATCAGTGAGCGGCAAGGCAAGGACTAGAAATTTTGAGGTAGAGACCATTGCCAAGGCATAATTGCCTGGAACTTGTAAAAGTGATTTTACTAATGTGTGCTTATTGTACATTTTTTCTGTACATGTGACATGCACAGCATTGTTTATGGATAGATTGTGTTTTGAAGAACCAAAAAGTTGCTTTTGGCTTAACAACTGATGGTGGAAGATTCTGTGGTCAGCAGTGAGTGAATCTGTTCTGAATTTGTAGATTAGTCTGGTGCTGGATTGCCTTCAGCTGATTCTGGTGCGGGTTGCCGATGACCTGACCCAGTATCGGAGCAGCTCGGGCGTGACCTCGGTCATTCGCCGTATGCTGACTGGTGACTGTCTCCGGGCAGTTCTGGGTCAGATGCAGATTCACAGTCGAGTTCCACACATCAGGGCCGCACTGAGACTTCTGTCTACCATGACTTCATTGTCGGATGTCGCGGCTCGTGAAGTCATCGCTCACTTTGAGGCTCTACAACCGACGATGCTTCGCTTCATCTACCGGAAATCTGTGAGCGATTTATAGGCTTACGATGCCATGTTGTCAACTGATTACAAGTTTGATATTGGTCTGATGAAACTGCTGTTGATACTTCAGTCAGCTAGCTGGAAAAGCAAGTTCTATGTAATTAGGTGAGAGCCAGATTTGCTGTCACCAGTCCAGTCCACGCAACTTCTCGTTTGTATAACAACAACAACAGTTTTTTTTTCAACTTTTTTTGTGTCATTGTTAATGAGATATTTTATTATGCTAGGTTTTAAAACTTCCAAATTCATGAATTTGCATTTTTGGGTATGGATCTGGACAGTATCTCATAACTCAAAACTCAAGAAAAACTCCATACCAATCATATTTGTTCTTTTAAAAACTCAAAAAAAAACATTTGGTTCTATAGTCTTTTTCTGAAAACCCTGCTTTTTTAAACTCTGCAGTTTGCTGGTTCCATTGTTGCTGGTGAGACTGCTAGTATAAATGGAATTTAAGGAAAGTTGGTGCTAGATAAAAGTGAATATTTTAGGTATGTGTGGGCGTACGTTGTGAAGTTTGTGTGATTGTGTGCTGAGTTAAGGATCCGGAGAATGTGAAAATGTCTGTGATCCATTTTGTCATCTCTTTCCTAGTCAGTGGAGACAACTTTGTCATCAGGCAGCTTATGGATGTCAAAGGTCAGTCACTCTATAGGCTACTGTGTATTTTGCACAAGATTGACATGGTCAAAAACCATTTTACATTATTACCTCCACCAAGGAGGTTATGTTTTTGCCAGTTTTTGTCTGTCTGTCTGTGTGTCAGCAAGATAACTCAAAAAGTTATGGACGGATCTTTCTGAAATTTTGAGGGCATGTCGGAAATGGCACAAACTACCAGTGATTCAATTTTGGGGGTGATGCGAAAGGAATCCTGGATTCTGGATCACTTTGAAATTTTCGTTACTATTGCTTCCAATTGGGCATAGGGGAACCGCTGCAAAACCAAAGATGGTGCTGCCACCTAGCGAACAACATTGCCTTGGCGGAGGTGTGCGGGCTCTGACTGCTTTCTAGTGTTAACTTTATTGATGGTTTTATTGGGTATATTGCTTATTGGGGTTTTGTGAGGATTTAGGGGGGGTTTGTTGTGTTTATCATTTTATTGGTAATTTTGGGATTCTGATTTTTTGCTGACAGATGCCATGTACTGTCACGTAAATAAAAAAAATCGCTGATAGTCAACAGGCCCTCTCACAGCTTTGTGACTGATGCGAGCAGTGCTCATCTCCGTTTCCAAAGCCCCGAGCCAGCAGTGTGCCGCAGACGCTTCGCTTGCCGTATGGGATCACACAGTATTACCTGCCACCTGATACAGGCGAACCCATCCCTGCCTTATATATGGGAGGAGGGCCAGACCTTCGTATATTACTGTCGTAACCTTCCCGGCGGTGAAGACGGTACCAATTTGTACTGCTTGGTGAACAGAGGCACATGTGTGAACAACTTGCTTAAGTTGCTTAAGGGCAGTGCCCTGGCTCGGGGTCGAACCTGCAACTCCAGGGTTACAGGTTCGGTACGTTACCGTTAGGCTATCAAGCCACGCTTAATTCTGACTTTATTGGTTTAATACTCACCGAAAAATTTGCAGTAGCTACGAAATCCAAACCCAGTACGTCAGCGTAATAAAATGTGTCATTGCCAGTGACATGAGAAGCTGGAATTGGACCATAGTTAAAGTTCTAATTAACAATGTTTTCTGACGGTTTATCCAAACATGGTACCAGGTTGTTTTTTGGAGTAAGTACCCAGATATCTGGAGCCAGAAGATCAGTGTCAAATGATCAATGCCTCAAACAATGATTGTCTCTGAAACTTCAGCACTTACAGGATACAGGATAATGTGACTATATTAACAGATTACGCAGTTCAGCTTGCTGTCTAATCGATTCTGCTGTGTTGCTAGGCTTTCTGAATGCAGTGTTGACTTGCCTGAATGATTGCCGTGCTGACGCCATCATGCTTGTTTTATCAACATTTCATGAGAAGGTTTGTTATTCATTATAGTTCTGCTAATTATTTTTCACATGCTTAGCAGCTAGGCCAGTATGACAGGCCATTTTCGTTCAGCACTGCATGGTGGAGTAAACATTTTGTGTGATTATTTTCAATAAAGTACAGGAAAATTGTTTTGCAGATGATATTTTTCACATTGTATTTATGTGATTATCGGTCATTGTGATCAAGTTGGAATTTTTTGTGCTACTGCTTTTAGCGCATCTTAGCCATCGCAATGCTGTCCGTCCGTCTGTCTGTCCATCTGTCACACGGGTGAATCATTCAAAAACGGTGCAAGCTAGGATCATCAAATCTTCAAGTTTACCGTCAGCTGCCTGGAAGACTCTAGTTTCAGGAACCGTAAAGCTTTCCTATAAATTCAGAGGGGGTCACCCTGAATGAGGGTGCTAAATGAGAGGGGGGTACGGAAAAATTTGCAATTTTCAGCTAATAAGTCACTGTATATCAATAACGGTGCGAGATCAGATAGGGCCTAGGTTACTATTAATCACCAATAGGAAGTCGTACACTGGCTCTCGATTGGCATTGAATTCAATGACCTTGGATGACCTTGAACACCAAAATAGGGGTTTTTATGGATTATTTGGCAATTTTGGGCTGCGAGACACATTTTGATCTATTTAGGTAGCTCAGTGTTGGGTACAGTGAGTACTAGCAGTGAAGAACGAGAAAAAGATTTTGGCATAGGCACTGGCAGCTAGCTGAACTAGGCCTGTTGCGTGGGAGCTCATCCTCTTAGCAGTACCTTGAGCTAGCATTTAGCCCATGTCAGCCAGATGGCCGGCTCTATTTTTAATAGTATCTGTATTAGCAATGGCTGAGGTGTAAACAAGCATACTGCTTTTCTGTCGCGGGAAGCATTCTGCATTTTACTTCATGTCATGGTTTTGCAAAAAGTTCGAAAATTTGGCTCTGTCAGGTGGTACTCAACTCGGGCATCAGTAAGACAGCAAAGATACGTGTATTCAACAGTGCAACTCTGGTGGCACTAAGCAGACTCTATGTTTGGGGATCAACTGTCAAGCCTGCTGCAAAGATCGCCAACAAACGTCATTGGAAAACCGTGGACACTGTCCATTTTACCAATGTTTGCATGATTCCTGCATCAATTTGGCTTTAATAAAATTGAATAAGTGCTGTATGTAAATAGCAAATAACAACTTTTTATTTTCAGGTTTTTAGGTTTTGCTTCATTAAGTAGAATAACGGAATATAAGTATTATTTGCCGGATACTTCAATGGTAATGTTACTTTGCAAGTTTCCAACTGGTGAAATTTTACTTTAGTTGGATGAAATTAAAGTAATGTGTAAATATTCATTTGGCAAATTATACAATTATAATGTTACTTTAATTTTTTAGTTGGTTGTATTCTTATTTTATATTATAGCTCATATTACATTTTATGGTGTCCAAAGCAGCGTCAAGTAGTACTAAGGTAGCTGCCTATCCAACATTAAAAAAGTTGAAGGTTAGATATGTTTTCTAGTTCTTTGTTTGCTTTTTTAAATGTTTAGCAAAGTGTAGCTTAGTGCATATCTAACTTTGATGCAGGTAATAATTGAGACTGATATAAGCATCTATAGCAGGTTTTGGCTGCACAGACCAGATAATGCAAAGTGTTTTCTGGACTGTGGGGCCTCTTTTTTTATTGTGCATTGCAGTATTCAAGTTTGTTTGTTGCTGCATATAAGGCTTCAGGCTTGAATCCAGAAATATATATTTCAAGTTATGCAATAGGCAGAGAACCACATGCAGTTGTAATGCAGAATTCGTGATAAGTTTGTGTACATTAATGTCGGAAAATATACGAGTGCCCCCACATTTTTTCCGAACACAGGGTTTAAGTCTGATGCTGAGTAGTGATAATAATGGTGTGACTGAATGTAGGTCGTATTTTTTTACAGGTTGATGCATCAAGCTTAACATCAGATCAGTCGTCAGTGCGTGAAGCTGTCCATTTGCTTCTCATGTCACTCTGTACATCTGTCAAGCTTGGCATTGTTTTTCATGACAAATCTTTCGGATCATCGAAACAGTAATTAATACTTTTGCTATTTTTTCTTGATGGATAATCATGTTACAACTGTTGATGTGTGGTTTGTTTTTTCAGTAGTTGTAATGTGATATTACCAACTTCTGTTTTGCAGAACTTTTTTTCTGGATTGTTTGCTGCTTTTTATCCCACACGTTGACTAACGTGTATTGTAATTTATTTTGATACATTTTTTGTGAAATCTGGAAAGAATTACTGTCATATAGCAAGTTATAAATTGTTGTGTTGAATGATGCGTTTTTGTTCCATGAAGTTGCTTAGTAATTTCCAATATTGTGGCAAGCAAAGCAGGAGATTGTTTTAGTGACATTAGCCATCAGATGGAAAACAGTCGATTAGAATTTGGGGTTTTCCAGATTTGTGGGTTGTTATTGTATACCCTTATCACATGTTCACTAAGTGACAGCACTAGTTCTGTGAAATGTCGCAGCAGTGTATGGTGTTTGTACATGCTTCCTGTAATGTGGGTATTTTGACTGTCTGCTTCTTGCTTGTTTATTTGTTTGTCACTGTGTCCTGTACCAGCTTCTTACTTAAAAACAAAAAACCTTCAAAAACCAAAGTTTGTGTGAACTTTCTCCGGACCCACAGTAACTGATGTGTTAGTTAGTTTGTAGTTCAAAAAGTCAAAGGTAGCGATTGCAATTCCGGGATTCATTTCTCAATCACAGGATTCGGGATTAGGAAATTTATTATGCCGGAATCCAGTTTTGGGATTAGGTTTAAAGATTGAGCGATAATTCGTATCACTGTAGTAGTTTTTGGGATCCCAGGATTGCAATCACTAGTCAAAGACGATTGATGGTTAGTGTTGCGCTGTGCACTGTATAGCTAGCTGGACGGCAATGCACTGTGCAGCACTGGACTGACATTTTTTTCTAGTTGAATTTTCAAGGTGCTGTGTTGTTTTGCCTGATGGCAGGAACTCTAACCACGTGCTGACCAACTTCCTGTCCAATCTTCGACCCCCTCATGTGGATCCACTTGTGAAAGAGCTCATCATTGGGTCGTTGGTTGCATGTCCTGATGTACTGCATCGTTACTTGCCACCACTGCATCATCTCTGTCGGCCGAGGCCAACCCCGGGATATCTGGCTATGCTGCACTTTGTCAGACAGGTTATGGTTTGTTTTTAAATAGACTCATAGGTTGAAACAGTAACTTGATTAGTTATGTAGTAAAGTCATTGATAATACAATCTTTTTATTTATGATTGTTGACATTTCGTCAACCGCTGCTGCATTCTGCTGATCAATTGTCCATCAGGTGTCGCTATGATTGTTTACTGTTCGCCGTAGTGACACCTGGTGAACAGTTGTTCCAAAGACGGCAGCAGCGGTTGCCGAAACGTCAACAATAATAGAATAAAAAAGTTGTATTATCGATGAATTTACAAAATTTTATCAGGTTACAGCTTGCGTTTGCTTTTTTTGTACTAAATATAGCTATTGGATTGTTTTTACTATTTCTTCACTATTTCTTTTTTTCTTTGTTTCATCTCTCTTTGAGTGTTTGCTGCACTGAGGCAGGTTGTAGCTAATATTTGATTCCGCCAAGTATAGGATATATTATGTTGTATTTACATCTGTTACTCTGCCTGTCACTTGGTCTGCCTGTCTCTCTGTTCTGTTTGCAGGATTTTGTATTTTAAAAGTTGTGAAGAGAATTTGGTGAATTTTTTGGAGCGATGGCCCAACAAAAATTTGGATGCATTATGTTGGAAATGCATGTCATGCTCGGGATCTCGAAATCTGTGGATTTTTGAAGGATGTGTCTGTGTATAACTGAGTTGGGAAGCAATTCGTTGGGTAGCACAACTGTTTTGTTTTTACACAGAAGCTGTTGTCTGTCTAGTCATAATATTGGTCCTTATGCTATGCTCACTGTCAGTAATTAATGTTCTAGTTGTTGAAGTGTTTATTTCGTGGTGTTTTCGTCAGATCTACGAGGCCCAGTCGTTTCAGTCTCCAGTGTTGAGTGTGTCCAAAGTGATGATGTCGACGTCGATGCAGTCTGCGAGTGAAGTTGCCGAGATGATTCTTGCAACTCTGTTGCCTCCACACGACATCTGGGCAGCCTACTTACTCGCTGTCAAGGTCACTGGCTGGTTTTTTTTCTTTTTGGCTGAAAATATTTTGTGCTATATAGTGATTGCAATCATGGGATTGAAGGCAATTCTGGTTGTTGATCTTTCAATCCCGGGATGCAGGATTAATAAAATTGTAATTCCAGGATTCTGGCATTCCATTTTGAGGATTAAGCATACAGATTGGTCGTTATCTAGTCATCCTACAAGACTTATTTCATTCATAGGATGCAGTAGGTTTTTACCAGTAGGTATATTTGAACTATAGGGAGTTATTGTGACTGTCAAAATGCAATTTGCAGTGCACAGCAAGGACTTTTGTGTGAATGAAATATTTTATTAGATGGCTAGAATTGTTATTTTATCATCTAATGATTGAAAATGTACTTTTTTAATGGTAAATAAAATCCTGAAATTGGGACACCGCCAATCCTGGGATTCATGATTGGCAAAAGTGGCTGGGATGATGATTGCAGTATCATGGGATCCTGAATCTTGGGATTGCAATCTCTAGTGTTGTAGTGTGCTACAGTTGAAGTGCCTTTTGTTGAATATTCATGTTTATCAAATTGAATTTTTTTAAAGAAAGAAGAGTTAGAGGTGATTCTTACAACTCTTCTGCAATTGCATAGCATCTAGGCATGCTACTTACTCACTTTTAAAGTCACAGGCTTGCTTTTTCCTTGAGGCAGAAAAATATTTGTGGTGTAACGTATCATAACTTTATACACTGTGTCCGGTCAAAAAGTAAACCCCTAGACACTGTGCAATAGAAATGTCAAATCTGAACAAATCTAAATATAATTTTGTATGCTTAGTTTGCAGTAAATTGCTGAAGAGACCACAAAATTTTGTTGAAAAAATGTTTTTTGTGGAGTAATTATTAATTGTTGAATATTGATAACAAAATATCTCAATTACCAATACGGCATCACATAAGTAAACCCCTCTACATTTGCGTAACTTTGATAAACAAATCTAATTTTGGCAAAATTTTGCTTCAACAATGCATCATCAATTGGCAACCAAAGTGCCAAATTTCATTTAAATTTACCATTGATGCAAACAATAGTTACAGTGACTTTTGTAAGGTCACCCCAAAACGTGAAGTGTCCATTATTAAGCAACCATTTGATTAATCCTGGCAGTGTCTACGGATTGCGGGGAAATTCTGCAATAAACTTTTCAACACCATACACTTTGTTTGTTTTAGCAGTTTAATTAAAACATGATCATAAAATCAGAAAATGTCATTTTGTATTGTTTACGTTGATTGCATCAATAAACGTCACTTTCGATCGAGCGACTGCAGTAGGCTATGTAACGCCATATTAGTAATGGAGATGTTCAATTATTAATAACACCACTGAGGAATGAAATTTTTCAACAAAATTTGGTGATTTAGCAATTTATCCGTAATTAAGCACATAAAATTTTATTCAAATTTGTTCAGATTTAACATTTCTATTGTACTATTTTTAGGGGTTTACTTTTTTACTGGTCACAGTGTAGAATTGTATCGAATTTCCATTGCTGAAGTATGTTGTATTGAGTTTTGAAAATCAAATCAAACAAACATAATTACTTCAAAGTTGCAGGGAGTGTATGTAGGTGCAATCTCGTATTTGGTGAGCTTGTAAAACAGAAGCTGCAGTTTGGCACACATTTTTCAGATAGTTGTACAATACTGAATGAATGCCAGTGCCACTTTCTGTGGTGTTTTGCCACTGTTGGTTTTATAATACAATGTACATCTGACCTTCAGCAGTCTTAAGTGATTCTGTTATGGCGAACTGGTAAACTGGCTTAGTCTGTATTAATTTCACATTGCCAGATGAATGTTTTATGGTATGCTGTGCTGTGTTTCAACATTTATTTTCTTTCACAGAAGACAAAGGCCACAAAGAAGTCCACTGAAGATGACCACAAAGGTCAAGACACTGGAGCAGTCGTCGGTGGTACGTCAGCAGAGTCAGCGGTCATTGCAGACGAAGTGTTCAAACTGTTTCATCTGGTACTCAGACGAACTATGGCCACTTTCAGCCACATTCGTCGTCAGTCGCTGTGGGGAGCTACCGGCGAGGCTGTGATTGGCCAAGTTCGCGATTCTCTCACTAGAGTAAGCATCATTATTTTATTGCACGTTGTACACTGTTGTGTGGCTGTTGTGTGTTGTGCACGTTGTGTGGCTCAGTAATCTAACAGTAATGTGTTGGACTTGTAATCCTGTGGTAACTCAGAGGCGCAAGTTCGACTACACACCAGGACACTGCCGGGTAACGACCTTAGGCAAGTTGTACACACAGATGTGCCTCTGTCACCAAGCAGTGTAATTTGGTACCGGCTTCACCTCTGGGATGTAAACAGGCACACTGCGCGATAAACTGGCCCCGTATCTGTGGTCTTGCAGTGTAAAAACTGGTATCTGGCTGAGGGCCTTAGGAAACGGAGATCAGCGTAGCCCTATGGGCCGTAAGGCTCGGGAAGGACTTTACGTTGTACACTGTTTTTCCTGGTGGCAGCATTGATGCTGTTGTGCATTATGTGAGCTCTACTCATATTACTTGTTTTTTCATAGATACTCATGGTACAACTATTGTTATGTGGTATTTTTTTTCCATTAGTTAAAATGTGATATTACGAACTTTTATTTTCATAATGTTGACTTTTTTCTGCATCGTCAGCTGCTTTTTATCCCAGGTGTTGAGCAAGTTCTTGCTTTTTATGTTGTCTTCATGTCATCTTGCACTATGGGTCTTGCCCAGTGGCTCAGTGGGATAACAGTTAGCATGCTGGACTTAAGAATTAAAGGTTATGGGTTCCACTCCTGGTCGGGTCTCTATTATGGCTGTCTGTGTACGAACAAGTAAACTATCTTGGTATATAACCAACACCAAGGTCAACTCAGCTTTTTTTTCTTCCGGGGTAGGTAGATTGAGTACTGCCTTGCCTGCTTGGGGTCAAGGTGGGCGTGTCCACCTGTATTGGGTCCCAGGTAACACTTTGATCCCATATAGCAGGTGACACACCATATAGAGCTTCGTGATGAGTTACGGTAGCCATAAAGAGCCATAGATGGTCTTTTTGTTTACTTACTCATTTTTCCGTTTTGATAAGCTGTATGACATCTTTACTTGAAACTGGCTAGGCATAGAACAAACAAAATTGGTGTGAACGTTTTCCAGGGCAGTAGTAATCCAAAAGGTGATGGCTGCACAATGTTGGCACTGGCTCGACGTAGTTTTTAGCCTTTTGCATTTAGAATGTTTAGTTTTTATACAAAATGTGCTTTTTTGACTGATGAAGAGCCATCTCTTTAGTGAGTATTTTTGAGTATTTTCTGTTAGTAATCAATTTATATAAATGCACCTAAAGCGTCAGGTGACACCGTAAAGCAAGCAATGTTGGTTGACAGCTGTACTTTAATTGAATTACTGAACAGTGATCAGAGGCAATGTACATTAGCCTTATCTCTGTTTGGTCAAAGAGCAAGTGGGTGACTGTCTTGATAAGCAATTATTAGTTTTAGCAGCGTTCATTACCAGCCTAGTTCAGTTCACACGTTCTTCTGTTTGGCTGTTGTTTAAACAGTTTGAATGAAGTAATACTTGGTCTTCACTGAGCTTATTATATTTTGATGGATGCATAGTACTGATGTATGTTTGTCTTGTTAGGCATATCCGCCACTGGATCTGATTTTATCTGCAGCTAAAAGAGCTTTGGAAATTGATTCCACATCAAGCAAAGAAGACAAAGCAAATGGTACTGATGTTGCCAAAATAATCTTCTTTACCATTGATGGGTATAGTTGATGTTATGGCTAGATGAAATTCATAATTTGTTATATGGTGGGATTATTATATTATTTGCTTAACCAATAACCATTTGTTGAAATACTCTGCAAATCTTTGGCACAGTTGTTTGGGAAACATTAATAGCATTCAGCTTAAAACAAGTATTAGTTATATTAGTAGTAGTAGTAGTAGTAGTAGTAGTAGAAGATTTAATAGTTCTAGTAGCTGTTGTTGTTACTGCACTTATTCCTTCTACAGAGAAGGCAGAGGTCAACTAGTTACTGTGAATATTTGCAGTATCTAGGAAGCTGCCGGTTTATACTTTTGCGGCCCATAAGGAGGCAGCCTAGTTACAGTGACTACAAAATTGAAGTTAGTTACAGGATCTGTTCGTTTTTTTCTGTTTGTCAGTTGCATTAGTTAAAAAGCTATGGGTGAAATTCTGTGAAAGGTTGGTTGTGGCCTCGGTTGTGGCCCAGTGAGATTTCGATGGTGACCCAGAGTCTTTTTGTGAATTTTGGATCACAATCTGGGATGTTTAACCGTTAGCAAGTAGAGTGAGTGACAACTTGCAGTGCATCTCAGCAGGTTGTCAATGGATTTCGATGAAGTTCTATGGAGGGATAGAGAGTTGCCCATGTCAGACTTTTGTGTTGGTCCATTTTAGGATACAGATCCGAGGTTTCTGAATCCAAGTGTGGATCAGAGTCCATAATTTTCCCCAGGTGGCATTGCTATTGCAGTATTCCATCATTGATGTGTATAATGTTGCTGTGTAATTACAAACAGGTCTTCCTCATCTGTCATTGGTCGAGCAGCTTGCCACAGTGCTGAGGTTGATGTCAGCTTATAATGTTGTCCTGCCAAGTCTCTACGCTGCTGGCGAAGCAATGGACCTGCAGACACTGATGGATGGTGTTCGAAGTGCAGTATCAGACGATTCGTCAGCGTCAATTTTGACTTCGTCAACACTGCGGCTTGATCTGCTGCGGCTGGTTGCTGCAACTGATGTCTCAGCCAAACAACTGCTGAAACCGGTATGTGATCGTTTGCATTCTGATGACAACATCTAATTATATTTGAACTAGATTAAGACAGACAGTCAGTCAGTCTGCTTATGAGTAAGCAAGTACATTAATACATTAATTTATCAAGTACCAAACTCTATTAAGCTGATTTATGCTTTTGCTAGTTTTCTCTTTTCTCTCTGCATAGTTACCATTACTAGTGCTACTTACTGTTGAGAAATTTTTGTTGAGTAACTTTAGTCTCAGGTTAGGCACTAGGCGGGTTGCACAGGCATCTTTTGTGTCTTGTATTGTTTTTTCAAATTACAGGAACTGGATTATAATACCGTAGTTTAATCATTTATTTTGAAATAGAAGGCATGAAGTACATGTTGTGATGGTCTAACGTTGAGCTGATGTTTGTATTTTTTGTATTTTTTGTAGTTGCATAAACTTACAAGCACTGTTCATTAACTAAAGTTCATGTGTGTAACTGTAACAGGATGAAACTCAGACTGGCGGTAGTTTACTTAGTCAGTTATTGTTTATATCTTCGATGGTGGATTTAAGCCTGCGTTGTCAAGCCAGCCGACTGCTGCAGATTGTATGTTCTCACTCTTTTTTACGCTGGATTTTTAGGCCACATTAGCTATTCATTATCTGCTTTTCTGTTTATCTTTTTGTCTCTTTGTTTATCTATTTATTAGGTATTTGATCTCTCAGTTTCTCTATCTGTATATCACGTTCATGTGGTTTTTAACTTGAAACCGAAACATGTCAGAAAACCATCGAAATTGGTGTGAACATTTCGCTGGGAATCACTATCGACAATATGGTAGTGGTGTTAGGCAGTAGGGTTAGTATTAGGCAGTAGAAATGGTCGTTAAAACAACTGTATATTCTTGATTCTGAGAGCAAATTGGTTACACGATAGGAGATTGTCAGACTTGTCTACAGCAGTTCTATGGAGACAGATGTTTTGTTGCTGCAGGTCCTAAGCTGTGGAACGATATTTCAGCTCATCTGAGACAAACTGACATTAACTTTAAACAGTTTGGGTGGTTGCTAACGAGACATTTTTGTTCCGTGGCCGAGATTGTGGTGCATTCTGACTAACTTTTAATTTACGCCTTTAAGCTATCTTATTAGCTCTGTCTGCACATCTGCTTATCATCGCATCCATTCACTCCACCATATTTGTTCGGCTATCTATCTCAGTTGCCTTTTCCCTGGTTTGCTCCCGCTTAGACTATGCAAATTCTCTTCTCCTCAGCACCACTCAGAAAAAACGTTTTCCACGTGACCAAAACACACTTGCTAGAGTCATTGCCAGTCACACTGTCCCCCATGGTACCTCATTTGATATTTCTCATGATCTCCATTGGCTCCCGATTGATAAACACATTGAAGTCAAACTTGCCACCTTGATGTACGACATTCTCAACTCCTTACAACCTGCTTATCTACATTCTCTGCTTAACTGTCACACTCCCACACGTTCTCTGCGTTCTGACAACACCAATCTTTTGGTAGTTCCACGTGTCTGCACAACCTTTGCCTCTCGCAGTTTTAGCATTGCAGCCCCCACAGTCTGGAACTCACTACCCTCTAGCATCCGCAGTTCTACCTCTGCAGATACTTTCCGTAGCTTCCTTAAAACCCACTGCTTCCAGCAGGCCTACTGCTCCCTCTAGCGGCTCAGCCAAGTGCCTCAGATTCGGCCACTGGCTGACGTTGTGCACTCTAAATATGCACTTACTTACTTACTTACTTACTTACTTACTGACTTAATTATTTACTTACATTATAATTAATTGTGTATTAGATTCTGCTAAAGTCCGGCTTATTTGTTCAATCTCATTCGGAGGAGTTACTGATTTGGTTAACTCATCTATTAGCCTGCGTGAATACGGAACATTGCATAGACTACTTTGTGGAATGTCTTGCCTGGCTGTCCACACGTACTGCCAGTGACTATATTGACTGCATACTGGAGGCAGTGAGTCTGTCTGCTGCAGTGAAACAGTCTACGCAGCAGGTGCCCTCGGCTCAACCAATAGCAATTGAAGGTTGAACTTGCATTTATTCTGGACATTTATGTAGCAAGCTCTGCTAGTTTAGTCCAGCACCTAAACTGAAAAACGAAACTGTTCCAAGTGAAGTGAGGGAAATGGAACAAGTACGAAAATGAAGTAAATTAAAAACCGAGTAATAGCATTGGTGATTGGGTAATTGGTTGGCATGCCAGCAGTCCTGGTTATAGGCCCTATACTGTTGCACGGAATTTGCTATTTCTTCCCTAACTGTAGCCATGGCCATGGTCATCGCCAGTACATGTACGACATTGCTCGCTAAAGGATGATGATGATGATGATGACGAATTAACTTTAGCGTGGCGTTAAGTCCTAAGACTACAAGGACACGTAACAATATGCCTAAACAGTGAAGTCACGTAATAGTAGTTAGTGCAATTAGACGTTGTTAGTCATGACTGTAAAACCAGGCAAAAAGTTTGGTTTTCAGTCTGCTGTACATTATGGAAAGAAGAAGAAGAAGATGGCGAGGCTGAGTTGGTCCAGATGGCTTAATTGAATGACAAGACAGTATGCCCTTGAATGCCATTTCAGTACTCATCCCACTTGCTGTGGAATAAGTTTGTTGATGTGACTGGTGGTGTTAACATTGGACTTAAGCCATGTCCTTATTAGTTGTTATCAGCAGTGAGAAGTTTTTGGTTAAAAGTAAACATGTTATTGTTGTATTATTTGTGAGGCAATCTTATGCTGATATGGTGATTTAATTTTTTGCGAGTATTGTATATTGTTTAAAAAAACTTTAATTATAGTTGGTAGTAATCATCATATAATTTGTTTTATTTTTTATTGCTTTATTATGCTGCAGACATTATGAACGATGACGAGATACCATTAACGATGGATAATTCCAAGTCTGGAAATTCCAAATCATCATCTTCCGACTCGGTGTTAGTGATTTTCTGTGCAGCTTGTTATCTGTGATATTTTTAAAATTTATTTCAACATGATGTATGACCATTATTTTAACTGCTAATATATCTGTTTACTGTTCAGAATATATTTGTTGACAGTTAATGAATCTGGTTGAATCATCG
>Ga0209367_1003457_pt1 | contig 21479 bp, 8 predicted proteins | sample WorMetLIZISLAND2_FD_187412 | JGI IMG/M metagenome (GOLD analysis project Ga0209367, IMG submission 187412) | Marine gutless worms symbiont microbial communities from Max Planck institute for Marine Microbiology, Germany - Olavius geniculatus... ...
CCCTCCTTTAGGGACTGACAGAGGCTTCCCGCTGGTGTTCGACCATCGCACCAACGAGGCGCAGTTCATCCGCCTTCTTCAAAGAAGAAGCCGTTGACTGCTACCTTTATGCCTGGGTGAGGACTGGTGAAGGACTAGCGCCCCGCCGGTTTTCAAGCCAGAATTTCTATGTTCCCGGCGGCCAAAGAAGCCCCGTTTCATTCAGGCCAACGGCAACCGTATTCAAAACGGGATGGACGTGAGACAAAGAGTGGGGACGGAATGGGCAAACGTGACACACGTGATTTGTTTAAAACTTATTGCATATGTTTATATGATGCGGCCCTATGGAGTATGTATAATAAAGGTTCACTGCGTAAGCTGTCATCGTGTTACAATAAGTGTGTAAAACTGTTTTTGGGGGTTTGAGCGTATTGACAGTCTTACAGGAGTATTGATGGAAACAGGCATGCCGAGTTTTAATACTTTAATGCATAATAGTCACATAATTTTTTCAAAATGTTGGAACACCTGCAGTTTACATAACAATATAGTTAGTCATCTGGCTGCTCTTAACTGTATTTGATGTTTGCAGTTGCAACTGCTAACAGTACCGTTTTTATTGATTTTTACCTGTATTTGCATGATTTGTGTGTTTCTTGTGTGTGTTTTGCTGTATGTTTTTGTGTGTTTTATGTGTATATGGGCCAAGTGCCTGAAATAAAACTGATGATGATGATGATGATGATGATAGGCCCTATCCGGAGTAGAAAATTGACTTCTTTGTATAATTTAGCCTACGTACAGTGTATGCATTGCAGAAGTTGAACATGTTCAACTAGGCCTACCTGACACGTGCAGAAGCTGTATATACATGTCGCTTTCTACATGGAAGGATCTATATGTTGAACTTTCTGTTCTATATGTTGCTTCATGCAGAATGTTCTACACGTGTAGAGCTCACACTATAGCCTACACGTAGACAGTGTTGACTTGTGTGTGTCTGCGTGTGTGTGATAGAACATGCCTGAAAGATGTCACAGAATAGGCTACGTCAACAACGGCGACCGGACGATATCATCAACGTCCATTGCCTTTAACAGATAAACGCTTAAGCTTAATGCACAAATCCGAGATGAACTAATATTAATGGTGCGGAAACATTTCATAGAAATAACGTAACGATAAAATATCGATAACGTGTAGCAGTATTACACAAAGAAATAATAACTGTCACTGAAGACTGAATGCATCTACTTGTTGCGTCTATGATCCAGAAACATTTCAGTCTAGACCGAGTTGAAACCAAGACATTTGTCACTTTGTTCGAGACAAAATGTTTTGGCAGGGTAAAAATTAAATATGTAGTGCAGGTAGGTCATCGCCAGCATTAGCGATCCTCCAAATATTCTTCGCCCGATCTTCTGAAAATCACGGTATTAACCAGAGCTGGGCAAATTACTAGCTAAAATGTAATTTAACTACAAATTGTAAATTTTTCTGGAATTACAAGATAATGTTCATATGAACACGTAGTCCGTCCAATGCATTTCGACAGTTAACAGTACGTATATGTCCGTATAAATATAATCAGTGAGCTGTTTAGACCGGTAGAAAAAAAATCAAGCAGTTTAATTTCAAAGTGTACATCAGCAATGATCCTTTCATCCTTCTGTATTGTTTTAACTAAACAATTAATACACATACCCAGACTAATGGCTGATTAATGAAAATGTACCACGGTGCGACGTGCGGCGACAGCCGAGAAGTTTTGCTATAAATACAGCGGCAGTGTCCGTGCGAGACTCAGTTGGGGAGTCAGTGTAGGCGAGTTACATGTAGTTAGTTGTCGGTTGACAGTACACAGCAGTTCGCAGAGTGGTCGCGAACAGTAGCAAGTTGGGACGCGAACTGCGATTTGTGGTGCGCTGCTGCTGACTTTTGAGTTTCGTGGTTTAGTTCGATGACCAAGCATGAATGGATTTTTAATCTGGATTATCTAAATATGCGAATTGAGGAAAAAAATTAATATTTCAACTTGATTCTATATCTTCATCGCGTGATCACCATTCTGAGATGAGTCTATAGAGACCGAACAAGTCCCGACTCGTCTCAGAGGTAGCTTAGGCCTAGATTGCAATACAACTTAGAATTCCCCAAACTAACCAGACAATTACAGTTTGAACGCCTAGAGACTATAGTTTATTTTGGGGTCAAGAAATAAAAGTCGAGATTACTGCTATGTGCTAAAATATCTTATCCCAATATTCGACATTTGTTTTCGAGTTGCTGTTTTAGTTTTGGCACAGGATATTGTATATCCGGCAGCCGTATCAATCGGATAAATATCCGGTCCTATCCGGGCAGACTATTTATCCGGCTGACGTCTTTCACGGTTTTAGCCGGTACTTCTCAGTAGGCCTAATCTTCAGGGGGTCTCAATCTACGTAACATATCGTTCTTGCAGTAGTAACGCTGTTTTAAAAGTACGATTTGCAGGAAAAAATAAAATCATAAATCCTTGTTCTCTTAACTAAATAACGCCCCTGTCCTAATCCTAACCTTAAATCTTACACCATAATATTAACGCTAAGTCACTACGCGTAACGCAATTACACCGAACGAAAGTGGTGCCGCCGCAAATGCGATTGAATTTTTCGTTTTCGTTCACTGCCGCAAAAATAGCCAACAGGCCTACGAATATTCACCGCGTTTGCTCAATTTTCAGTGGCGTCGCAGTCAGGCCCGTCGAGAGGGTGGGGTAAGGGGGCGTTAGCTACCCCGGGCCTCGCGACGTTTGGGGGCCCTGCCGTCGGCCAGAAATTTAAAAAGTGGGCCTACGCCAGAATGTACCATTTTGAAAAAATCAAAAATTTTCTCCGTAGAGGGGTCCCGTGAAAATGTTTGGGGGCCCCGCAAAAATGTTTCCCCGGACCCCACTGTGGCTTTTAACGGACCTTGTCGCAGTCACGCAGTGAAAGCTCAGCTGGTGCCTGGCTGAGGGTTAAAATTAACGATGTTCTAGGCCTGAGTTCTGGCGCTGGGGAAGGACTTTGAGTTTGCGTTGCATTGCGTTTTCGCGATGTCTTTGGTATGCATTGATCGATTTACTCCACATTCCGTATGAATGGAACAAAAGACGTTGGACCGGACGGTGGCACGCGATAGAGACGCCTGACCAATTACGTAGACTTAAAGCGCAGGCAGCAAATGCTGCTGCTGCTGGTGCTGCTGCCGTGCTGCGCGTAGCCTTATATAAGTGCAAGCAATCATCTGCGGCAGAAGTAGATTGTGCTAGGCGGGCGATCAATCTTCAAGTCAGTCCACAGACATTCCTACCGGTTGCAGTAATGCATCTTCTGACGTCGTACGTGGTAAGTGTCGAACTCTTTATGAACTTACATAGAAACAGTAGGCTGATGCCGATATTGTGTTGAGGCCTACGTCGTATCAGTGGTGTCGTGACAGAAATGAGGGAGGGGGGCTAATTGCCCGCTTCCTAAAAAACTGCGTTATCGGAAAATGGTCGGAAAATCTTTTTGTCAAAAAATTGTCATTTTAAAAATGCAAAATTTGGGACTAAACCATATCATTTTTTGGGGAAATGTAATAACAGAATTAAAATTTGAACACCCACAATCTCATCTGTCAAAAATTGCAGCTTTCTTTTGGAATTCAGTTGGAAATTTATTTGCAGTAGTTGTCAAAAAGTTTAAACTTTTTGCCTGTTTTTATTAACTCACGACGCCGTCACAATTATAATCGTTACAGCAAAACTTTTATTCTACATGTTGTTATCGTCAGTTCCCACGGGAAAGCAAACATGAATGTCATAAAATAATCTGGGTAGTCATTTTACTCGCTACCGAAGACAATAAAAACAAAGCGCGTCGTATGGTTACTCTTACAGGCAAATATTACCGAGAAACAATTAATATAACAAACACCATTGTGAAAAGTATATGTCTGAATGAAAAGAAGCATAAGTAACTAGAAGTGGCGCAGAATCATGGTGACTGGTGCGCGGCACATGGGGCAGCCACGGCCTTCTTGCTTGATCCTTGTGACAGACGAGCGCCTAAAGCAATGGTGTCCGCAGGGGACCAACGCTCGCCGTGTGCGGCGCTTTTTTATGAGACACGCTTGAAACAAATCCGGAGATCCAACTGGCGTCGACGGCGGACGTCCTTTTCACGCGCGAAAGCAGCTACTGCTCTCAGCGCGTCCTAGCCATCGCAATTCTGTCTCTCCTTCTGTCCGTCTGTCCGTCTGTCACATGGGTGGATCAGTCAAAAGCGGTGCAAGCTAGAATCATTAAATCTTTACCGTCGGTTGCCGAGAAGACTCTAGTTTCAGGAACCGTAAAGCTTTTCCATAAATACGATGGAGGTCACTCCGAACGAGGACGCTAAATGAGAATTAAGGGGTGGGCAAAATTTGCGATTTTTGGCCAATAAGTCGCTGTATCTCAGTAACGGTGCGAGATAGGGCCTAGGTTACTATTAATCACTAATAGAAAGTCGTACACTGGGTCTCGATTGGCGCCGAATTCAATGACCTTGAATGACCTTAAACGCCAAAATATGAGGTTTTATGGATTTCTTGGCGATTTCGGGCTGAGACACAAGTCTATATCATTCACAAGGTGGCGCCACGGAACTATCGTTATGCGATCCAGATAGAGAATTTGGTATTTGTACATTAATTTAGCGTGAACACCCCAATTTTCAGTTAAACTACTAAACCGGAACTGCTATTGGCTTTCGCGCGTTTCGTGAGCATTAGCTCAAATTTCTTGCAGCTCCTAATTGTCGTTCTTTTGTTCCGACCAGACAGACGACGTAAACGCAGTCGGTCGTTGACGGCGCGTAGAAACTAAATGCGCTTGTAGGTTAATTGTCGTTCACAGCGAGCGATGCACGCTTTTATTCTTGCGTTGAGTCAACTCCCAAAATTAATTGACATACGGCGTTCCATACTTTTCTTTTCCCTCTGTTTTCCAATCCAGTCCTGTATTTTCCACCATTGCAGGTTTGTGTCACATTTTCCAGTCTTACTTATAGGCCTAGATGGTACGTGTGATTTTAGAGCTTTTGCTAACTCCATGTTGGCCATATATAACGTCGCCGCATGCAGCGGCTTGAACCAGGAGGAAATCAGTTTGTTTATGGCATCATTGAGTCACGCGATCAATTACCGACAATTTATACAGCGCCACATGTCGCAAGTTTGATATATGAGATGGAAGGGTGCTGCTGTGTCGTACAGTATTACTGTTCTGTCATATATTTTTGACAAAATATGCGTAGAAGCTCGCTATAGTGCGCCAAGAACAGTAAGGCGCGAAATGAAGATTTTCGCTGACTGATGATTGGTGCCAGCTTGTGTGAATTAAGGCCTGTCAGTGTCACCTCCACCGAAAAAGACGTCACGTTTTCTGGTCTGCCGTTTGTCTCTGTGTTTGTCCTGATAAATTTTTGAGAAAAAAGTTACGAAGGGATCTTAGTAAAATTTTTGTACAGGTATGCCACTATGCGTTGCCCAAAGACCAAATGGATAGCTTTTTTGCGGCAATCCGAATCACGAATCACGAGTCACGACCCGTTTCATTCGCCAGGTCCTGTTCTCGGCGGTGGTGTGTTATTTTGATGTTACGGACATGATGAAGTAGGCTATCCCATAGCATCCCACTCCAACAACCAGCGCCTCTCTTCTGTCGTATTACCCGGTCTTTGATTAAAAACCTAATAACTTTTCTTCTTTTGCTGCTGCTGCTCCTGCTGCCATTAGCCATTACCGTCGCGCCAGAGTAACCTCTAGTGAAAATGTACGTGTTGCGGCATGGCGTTGTTGTGCGAAAGATATATTGCTACGGTAACGAATGAATTCTTTAACCAGAAAATATTTGCTACACTGCAAATACAAAAGCGCTGACGAAAACAGTTACACTTATTTTTTCCACGCATTAAAAACGTACAATGTTTGTCTGACTTAGAACTTCGAACTACTCGCGTGATGTGATCGCACGAAGTATAATTCAGATTTAATAAATTTAAAATACTAAGCATTGCACTTTGTTACACTTATTTGCTTTCTATCAGAGCAGCTGTATAGGCTTATTGCTTCGGTTAATCTGGCTGCAGTGTTATTTTGGTAATATTATAATTTTTATAGCTGCAAAAAACGTTTTACGTTTTTTATTATTGCCACGTTTTTACGTTTTTTGACGTTTTTAAATATTTATTTCAACGTGTTTTTTATTTCTGAAAAACGTGACTTGAAATTCTTATCAAGAATATCGAGAAACACTTTTAACATCACAGAAATGAATTAATAGGTCACAGTGATGGTAGTTTACTTAGTTAGTCCAAATATACTAAATAAAAAGTATTTTTATCCAGTGCTGTGGTTTTATGATTACACGGTTAAGTTAGAATTAAATAAAGTTCTCTTTATCTAGACGACTATAGTACCAATATACTGCATCTACAGCATTAGGCAATAGGCAAGAGGTTAAACAAATTATATGCAACTTTATTCATCATAATACAATGGTAGCACAGTTACAAAAAAAAACAAACCTTAACTAAACTTAGTTAATAATAATAAAATTATGGTCAACGTTTTTTTCAACGTTTTAAACGTTTTTCATTTTTGCCACGTTTTGTTCGTCTTCAAAATCAAAAAAAAATATTTGGAACGTTTTGTTTAGATCCATTATCATCTTAGTACATGTGCATTACAGCAGTTACCTGTATAAGATACAGTGTTGCCTGCTAACAAAGCTATTTTTTGCCTGTAATGCCGACACTGCTGGCAGATGACGCTCATGTTGCTGATGAATAAGGCGGGTATGATTCTCTTCACTCGCAGGAATCACACTGAAATCTGCAGCTAAACCTGGAGTCCCTTGTTATGACGTACGCGTGTCATACTCATACGCGCGAACAGTTCATGGATTACGTGTCATTAACAGAAGCCGTATAGCTGTAATAGCATAGCTATAGTTTGAATCCAATTCGAGACTATCGCAAATGACAAAGCCATATTCCCTTGACCACAACTTTCAGTGACCGAAAAGTTATAAATTAAACGGTCATTGTGTTTTTGGTTTTGCATGAGCAATATGTTCAATAAAACGTTGTTCGCAAAACAAATAGCTATAATTTACAAAAAAAACTTATGATTTATGCGTGAGATTTTAGACAGTGTAACCGTAAATTAAGTCAAGAAAAACAGCATGTGATTTTTGAAAATAATACTGACAACGTCAATTTTATTAACAATTGAAAGTCATGTCAATAACAGACTGTCAAGGCAACGCAAAACATTTCACACCGTGCTGCGTCCTTGAAACGAGCGTCACGAATGACGTCAAGTGACGTCGCTGTAATGTCGGAGGTGATGCTGAAAGTGCAAACGTGAATACGACGTGTTCTGGGAGTGGTCATGTCACTCAACCGAATCGACGCCTCGAAGCGTGTTACATAAATATCCTCTTTAATTGCCTATTCATGTCTTCGTCTGCCGCTTGTCAACCAGCCGGGGTATAAGTGGAATCCAGATCGCTTTTGGACTTGACTGCGATCACGCCAGGTGCTGGAAAGAAGTTAATCGTTCAGTCGACACGTAACCAGCAACAAAGACGATGTCGCGAGCAAGTACTTGAAATAGGTGGCAAATCGAGACCAAAATAGCGACTGGCGGCTATTATGAGCGACGAAGACTGCAATTGGTCGGCTGAAAACGGATCCAATTTGTCGCCACCTGTCCACTAACTCTACTTAGCCGCAATTTTTGCTGAATAGCGCCGTTCAAAAATAGTCATAGGATCGTCGCAACTACTGTGCTTGCGACCTCGGTTACCGGTACTTTATTTATAGTTCGTTTCTTCCCTTAATTTTCTGTGTGTTTACGTACGGTAGAAAAGCTGTTTTTTATAGTAAATACACGAAGCGATTGTTTTCTCGTGTATTCACTACAGGCGACCGGTCGCCGCGACAATCGCCTCATGTATACATTCCATAAGCTGTCCGTAAGTTAATGGAAATTAAATGCAAACAGAACAATTTTGTTTGTGTTTTGCTTCTGTTTTACATTTGTTTCACACGTGTGAACTTGCGCCTTTGCCGTAAACACTGTCTCAATAAAAGTGAATAACTGTATTAAACTAAAACTAAAAATCGAATTTTTGAAAAGTGTCATTTTAGATACGAGTAAAAAAGCCCTTCGTAGGTGCAAACTGTTGACGTTATGGTCATGGTTTTGTGATTTTCCGCATGCTGTTTGTGTGCGTGTTTCCAGTATCGCTGCCTGCTGATCATTGCATTTCTGGTCGACGTCCGTCAGTCTGACGTGACGTCATCGTATGGCGCCATGACGTCATATCCGCCGTCGACCGACGGCGGCGGCGTCCATCTTTGTCGGGACCGTTACGGTGCAGTGAACGTGACGACGTTTGCTCGTCGCGCATGCGCGCTGTGTTTCTCGTTCATGTTTCAACGCGCAAAGCATGTCGGTCTAGCGGCCGAACCGCCGCACTTCTTACGCCTGGTCCGACTGAATGCTTCCGGTGCAGTCTACGCAGATCCGATCCTAGTCCGAGACCCGGATGACGACCTCAACTTTACGCGTCAAGTCTGCGCCGTCCTCGGTAACTGATGAAGCATACTGAATTATTGTACATTATTGCAACTAACTATAGCAGCAACTGTTGCTGCATTTATTACTTGATTCCACATGACGTTAGTATACAAAGTATCTGGGGTCAACGTTGACCCCACGGTATTAGCAGGGTTAACCGAAATTTGGGGTTGTTTGCCTGTGAATTGCTGATCTTGGAGCTTTAAAGAGAGAAGCTTCATCTTATATTTATACGTTTAGAGTAAGCGTCTAAATTTTGTTGACTGACTTCGTAGTAAATGGAGTTGACCTTGCAGTCGCTATAAATTAATTAAGTAAAATGAATTAAGCGACGGTGTGATGGATGATATTTAGACGAGGTCGAATGTGAGCGATGGCGAAGCTGCTGCTGGGCTGCTAATAGATGCTGTCGCCGTCAACTCAGCTTTCGCACCACTTCGATCAGTCCCTGGCATGATAGTGATGATGCTACTGCTGCTGCTGCTGATGATGATGATGATAAGGTGATGGAGAGATGCGCTAGCACGTGGGACGGCTTCAGCTGCTGGGACTCGGCCGAGCCCGGGACGTATGTCAGACAGCAATGTCCTGTCTACATGGATCGAGTCATCACCGCACGTTAGTTGCGTTAGTTACTTTCTATACGACAATGGGCTGAAGACCTCTTGGCTTTACTATATAACGTTTTAGTTATTTTAGTTCTTTCAATGAATCTCTTTTTTAGGTTTTGGTAGCGGTTTTGCGTTAGTTGGTAACGTCGTTTGTCGCATCGACTCTAGTTAATCGACGCTGGTCCCCGTTTGTACTTGGATGAATGATCGCCTACAGACGTCGACAGACATCTCGATACGTAACTAGCCACTCAGGTCTACTATGGTTAAACTTAATGTTCCATTATTATGTGTATATAATGGTATTTTGCCTGGAACGGCCGTACCCGGATATACTATGTCGGGTGAGACGTTAAACTTAACACACTCACTCACTCTACTCAGACTGATTGACCATCTCTTCGTGGGTAGGTACAATGAGTATAAGCGAATTTGGACGAAAACTGGGGCTTAAACATGCACACCGCGTGATGTATTAGCCAGTGGTCTTTAAGTGTACAATTAATTTGAGCAAAGCTCATGAGACGCGCGACAGCCTTAGCAGTTCTGTTTGCAGATTGTTTTGGTCCATCTTTAGCCATTTCGTCGCAATTCATCCTTGAACTGTGCACCGCAGCCGAAAATCGCAAAAAAATCACTAAGACCCACTAACATTTTTTTTTATTTTAGGGGTTCAAGGTCGTTTAAGGTGATCGAAGTAGATACCCCAAAAAGCTCACCAGTGCTTGTTTATAATATGCAGCATATCTATGCCTATCTACAACTGTTTTCACGCTGGACGAGGCAATATCGATAACTTAACCAATTTTTAGAGGGGCACCCTTTTTTAACGCTCGCATTCGCAGGCCTCCTTGAACCTCGAGGGTTGTGACTTTGACTACTAAAATCTATGTTTGATGCTAAAAATTTTATATGTTGGTTGTCTTGGTCTATCTCTGGCCATTTCGTCGCAATTCACTCTTTAATTGTGCGCTGCAGCCAAAAATGCAAAAATTTGCTCAAAACTACTCTTTTGGGGTTTAAGGTCGTTTAAGGTCATCGATGTTGATGAAACTGAAAAGCCCGTGACCAGTGTTAGTTGTTATAAACAACATTTTATCTGTATTTATCTGCAACCGTTTTCACACTAGGCGAGCCAATAATGGCAAAATAACGCTTATTCTAGGGGGTACCTCTTTTTTACGCTCTCGTTCGAGAGGAACCCCTTTACCCAGGGGCAGAAAATTTTGTCACGAAAAACTAAAGTACTTGTGGCAGCCCATAGTGAAGACTTCGTGATCCTAGCTTGCACCGTTTTGATAGGGCTCAAAGGTGTGACGGACAGACGGACGGACGGACAGACACCGCGACGATGGCTAGTATGCGCGAAGCATTACATGCTGTCACGCGTAAAAATTAATGTCTGACTGAGGGCTAAAGAAACGTCCGTTGCGTTGCGTTGCGTTGGATGATGACTTCGCATTTGTGATACAGCGAGGGTTTGGCTTACCGCAGACAGCTGTTATCTGGTTGGCTCGAAAGAACAACAATTACCGCGGGGATCACGGTCAATTTCTGCGGTGATCACTCCGAGTAGAGCCGCAGCATTAGTGTGTCATTTACGTACATTCCGTATGTATGTGCGTCGGCTTAATATCCCAGAACGCGCGTAGTCTTGTACGGAGACTGAATTGGGCTGAACTAGGCCTAATGTCCCAAGCGTGGGAGTGAGTGACTGACTTAGTAGGTAAATAAGTAAGTCTTATTAGTATCCAAGTTAGAACTGCACAATGTTGACGATTAAGTTGCATTAAGTAACGATCTAAGTGCAGATATTGTGAATGCAGCACTAAGACTAACTATTGCGACTATGTCCATGGGCCCCATGCCAACTTAGCTATTTTTTCCGGAGTCAAATCAAATCAAATCAAATCATTTATTTAGACAAGCAGATACAAAAAAACGTTGACAAAATGAGTAATGAAAAGGCTTGAGCAAGGGCACAAAGGGCTGCAAGAGCCTTTTACATGGACCCCCAAAAAAGAAAAAAAACATACGAATAAGACAACACAGTAAAAACACAGATGTAAACCGAACCAAGTCAAAATCGTTTAGTCGAGCTTTAAACATTACGCATAGTCGCATAGCCTAAAAGTCTTTCTACTCAATTAGCATACACGGCTGTTCATGTTGACTAGATCATAAATTTCTGTCATGTAGGCCTGTCAGCTATGTACTCTTTGAAGCAAACTTTTATATTTAAAAGTTTAAACGAAGCTAGGAAAATGAACAGTAGATTGCCTCGAGCTCGGATGTGAACGGTCAGCAATCACCGTAAACTCGTAAAAAGCAATTTTAGCTCAGTCATATTGTACTAGATATCAGGTAGTGATATTAATAATCTGCAGTTACTCCCACTCAAGCAATAGTCGTGCTGCGTTTAGTGCTGCACGGCATTCGAAAATACACACTGCTATAATAAACGAACTCTTCCGATATTGCATAGTAAGTAATTAGGCCTAAATACTTAAATACGTATACTATGTAGTGCAGTTTAAATAAACATACGTAACTGACGTAAGAACATAATTTTGGGTCGTATTTGCTATAACCAAATGCTGTATTTACACACAGTTGGTCTGAGGTGAAAAACTTGCAAGAAAAATTTTTATTACAAAATGTATTCTGATCTAAAGTTTCAGATTAAATTTTATCATTTGTTAGCTAAGGCTTATGTTAATTTGTTTACACTTTCATACAAGTTCCTTTTTGTCTACTAACTAGATGGCGATATAACGCCGCATTATGCCGTTAATGGGGTGTTTACACGATCCAGCAAACGTCCAGCAAACTTCCAGCAAATGTATTCAAAATACACGTGCTAATGCTGGACGTTTGCTGGATCGTGTAAACACCCTATAAATATGTTGTGCACGGTGCAACATTGTAGGCCTAGCTGAGATTGTGCATGTTAATGATTGTGAGAAACAGAGCAGTCGGTGAAGTATTGTGCGGAGGACGGGAAATGGTTCGCAAAAAAAGGGCTCGAGTGGACTGATTATACACCATGCGTCGATAAACAGGTTGTAAAAGCGCTTGTGATATTTTAGCCTTTTATCCGTACATTTTGTACAACTTTGATACTTTCCACGCGTTGCATACTGTATCGTATTATTAGACTTATATCATATCATATCATATCAACGCAGCTGGCGATGACGCGCTGTGTGTCAGATTAGAAACGAATCGCAGGCGCGAAAAAACCAGTCACGTAACGATAAAAATGTGTCTTTAGATTTTTTCAAAATTTGATAACACGCGGTGTTAAAATCATCGTTCAAGTTGTTGAGCGGTAACGAGTTCCAGACAGTTGAAGCGGCGTGACAGAAAGCTCGACTGAAGCACAAGTGTCTGTCATGAAGTGGTCCGGAACTGGAACACGTTGAGGAGATCGCGAGTCGGTGCATAGTAGGCCTAGAAAGATGGATTATATTTTTTGGCGATCTGGGATCCAGGGCTTCTCGACTCTGTGATCCGGACCAAATGCATACTAGATAGTTGTCCGGATCGCCACGAAATGCAGATTTCTTCTTTCATAATTCTGGATCGTATTTGCTATAACCAAATGCTGTATTTACACACAGTTAGTCTGAGTTGAAAAACTCGCAAAAAAATTTTTATTACAAAATGTATTGTGATCCAAAGTCATCGATTCAAAAGTCATTTTTTGCATGATTCTGTATTAGGCTAACTAATAACTATTGCGATTACCATAGACAACCAACTTGAACTAAAATTAAAAGCACGTCAACTCTTGGCGAAGATGATGGGTGAATTTTACTAACGCGTTGCTGATATTGTAGGCCTAGTGGACTATACATCGAGAGGGTGACTGGAATGACAACCGACCGAACTGTGTCGCAGAATCGTGACAGTAGGCCTAGTGATGGAACCGCAACAAAACAACTTTTAATTACTTGGATATTATTCTATCGTCGAATAACCGCAGTTTAATGTAATACTGGACTTCCTGCTTTACAATATTTAGTAAATTTACGTATGTGCGTTAATTTTTTAACGCGTTAAGTTAACGCGTTAATTCAACAGCTTGAGCTTTAGTTATTAATAGTAGCAGTCTATGAGTATTTTAAACCTTTTAATTGTATTGTTTGCGACAGTCGTACATAACCGGTGTCTACATCTGTGTGGCGCTGAACGCGGCTAGCATGTTTCTGCTCTTCCCAGCCATCGCCATCTTCTGTATTTTTCGGTTAGTTTCATTTTCGATTTTTTCTTGTTACATGCGTGTGTGAAATTGTCGCAAAACGCCGCTGCAGAGTATGTCTGGTTGAGATCCTTTAACATGAACTAAATGCAAAGTAAATGTGTATAATTAATTGGCTTGGTGATGGGCCTAAGGCGTAACTTTACTCCTGGCCCCGCTCAAACGGATGACCGTCGGCAGACATAATTAAAACATCTTGTTATGCAACAACTCAGCCTGGCCATCCCTTCGTCTGTAGGTGCAGTGAGTTTCAGCAAAAGCTGGGGAATTTGCGTGCACACCGTGAGATATATTTGCCGCATGTCGTAACAATAAAACTCACTGTGAAACTAGAAACACCAAAAATGCGACAAAATAAAATGAGTAGCAGCAGCAGCAGGCAAGTAGAAGGTATGAGATCGCATAGCTGACTGATTAATTGCAAACGGTCAAAAGACGCATGCAGCTAGTATGCAAATGTAATCTGGATCCCGCCTTGCAGAAGCAGCAATATAATGTGACTTAGTCACTGATGACGGGCCGACTGAGTGTCCTAGGCAACAAGACCGATGAATGCAATCAGCCGTTAGACCAATAGCCTAGGCCTAGTACTTCATCAGCTCGTCATCTCTCATATCTCGTCTCCGGTGTTTTTGACCACCCGCATGGCTGACTGTCTTTTTTCTGTTTTACGCTGTATTCTAGGCTTACTTGCTTTACACAGATGTATCCCCGACCTCCGGAGGGTTGGTGTACCAGACGAAAATTTATCCAGAAACTCTGCAAATTAGCTTGCGTGAATTTTAGATTAACAAGCAAGCGGACAGATCGCTACGCTCCCTGTCCGCTTGATCTTTGCCATAGTATCGGCCTCGGCCTCCATTTTTGGCCCCTCGGGCCTTAACTCGGCTTGCGGCCTCGATACACAGCGCTGCAGCGTTTAGCCGCTAGCTGTAATGATGCGCACGATGCGTCACCATGATGACGACGTCTATATGAGCCAGCCAATCACAGTCCAAACTGAAACATCTCTATTTTAAAAATATAGATTAGTTTTGCATAAAGTGTTGTGTAGCGCCTAAAATGCACCAAATTTATTTTCGGCGCTCCTCTGAATATGTTAAGTAAGAGGCTCGCTTTACCCACAGAATTGCACAAAAACGAGCCACCATACTGAGGTTGAGTTTCTTATAGGGCGTGCACCGTTGGCTAGAGAAGAGACGTGCGGATCGGGTGTTTATCATAGTACTGTGCGTCGATTAATATTGTATGACTACCGGACGCTAATAGTAGTGAGCACAGTTAGCTGTGATCCGTGACCCGACCCGACCCGACCCACTGATTTATGACCCTTTTAACTTCTAAAGCAGAATTTTCGTCATGCATGTAGGCTTGCTTAAGAGCGTCGAATTTTGCACCTCCATGCAGCGGCACTTCATGCACTGTATATGTGTCTAACTGTGTCCCGTTCTGGCGCTTAACTGAAAAATAAAAAATAAAAGGTCGAATTCAAGATTACCATATCAACATAATCCCTGTTAGTCGAAGTGAGCCTTTGTCGTTTACTGTTGGATAACGAAAGCTAAACAAATAATTTGAGAAAAGGTCACGTGACGCGCGATAGCAGCGGTCCTGCCACTTTGGCAATCAGTGTAGGCCTATACAGCAATAAGATATTAATGCATCTTAAAAGAGTACTTACATCTGAGGCCTCCATATGGAAGACTTCTTAAATTTAAGAGATCGAAACTTAGATTCTTTAAAATGTACGTTTTATGCTAAAAATGTCATACACAGGTTGTCCAGGTCCTTCTCCAGCCATTTCGGCGCACTTCACTCTTAAAATGTGTGTCGCAGCCGGAAATCGCCAAAAATATACTAAAACCCCTATTTTAGGGGTTAAAGGTCATTTAAGGTCATTAACGTTGACACCAATAAAAAGCTTGTCACCAGTGCTTGTTATGATAAGCAGCATGTTTGTATCTATCTGCAACCGTTTTTACACTAGAAGAGTCAATAGGGTTAAAATAACGTCTTTTAGAGGAAGTACCCTTTATTGACGCCTTCGTTCGAGGGGAACCCCTGCACCCAAAGGCACAAAATTTTGTCGCGAAAAACTAGAAATCTTGATGTAGCCCAAAGTAAAAATTGTGTGATTTTAGCTTGCACCGTTTTGATACAGTGCCAGGGTGTGACGGACGGACGGACAGACAGGCAGAGAGACGGACGGACGCCTAGACGATGGCTAAGACGCGCGAAGCATTCTGCTATCGCGCGTAAAACGTTACAACATAATACACATAGGTATCTAATATTCATTCCCGAAGATTTTGTTTAGGCTCACTGGTGACAAGCAACTCCAGGCATCCTTGAATGAGGACATTGAATACAAATTCCTGACACTGCTCCTGGAAACTTCGCATTTCGTTAGTATGTGCCCTTGTCAACGAAAGCTTAATTTCCGATTGCTGCTGTCATTTTCGCAATATTGAAAGTCTTTTAGTATGCCTTAGACGACATTTGTTCGAACAGAAAAAATCATCGCATTGACTCATACGAAGTTTTTCCGCAATTTTGTCAACAATCGGAGTAAAAAAATTGAAGAAAAAATTTACTCATTCAAGTAAATAAAATTAGGCTACTGATATTTCTTAATCCGTAGGCAATATGATAAGTCTATGATTGCGGTCTAGTGGTAATGTATCGGACTCGTAACTTTTAGATCACGGTTCCACTGTCACTGCGAGTCATTTGCAAGCTACCTCCAGCAAGTTGCTAGCCTAATGCTTGCTTAGGTCAACTCAGCCTTCTACCCTCAAAAATATTGGTAATGAATAGTAGCTTTCGGGCCACGAATAAAAGCTTAGATTGATTTGTTGACTGGGGTGGTGGTTGTCCGTGTGCTGCACCGCAGATTTAGTTGTTTGCATAGCGCCGGCAATAGATGGCCGCATATACCAACCAACTGCCTCTATACCGACATCGTAAAGCACTGGTTATGAGTTTAATACCCCGTTTACACGATCGAGCAAACATCGAGCAAACGTCGAGCAAATGTATTTAAAATAATTGCTCGACGTCTGATCGACGTCTGCTCGATGTTTGTTAGCATTCATCCAGCTAGCTCGACAAGCTATGGTAATTAGCATGCTAATTAGGAGTGCGGGCGGATTGTAATTGGAAGGCCTATATAACACGTGATCAGCTATGAACTAAGCCTGGGCCTAGACCTACATTTGAGCCAGGGGGTGGGATTCTATCAAGCCTGCTTGATGTTTGCTCGATCGTGTAAACGGGGTATAACTTATATGCAAGCAGTGCTGACTGTCGAAGGTAGTATGTCTACGCTATCGTTTTACCTTAAGTTTTTCGCTGATTTCATAGCGCGTCGTTGTGTGTGGCTGACAGTGAGCTATATCGTCAAGATCGCGTTCAGCTGCATATCCAGTTCTTCCTGTCCCTACTGTTGGTCAGTGTATAACTGATGTGTGGTCATTAGGTGGTCAGTGCAAGTGGACAGTGTAGGTGGTCATTGCGTGTGCGGTCAAGCTGTTGGTCAGTGTCGTCAGCATTGCCTGGTATCTGCTAGTTCATCACGAGCTGCTGTCAAACCCAGTCGACACGCAGTCCGTCGTCTACCGCAATCCGGTAACAGTCTGCTGCTAACTTTCTAACCGTATCGCTCCCCCTTTTCTTTCTTTCTTTCTTTCTCTCTATTTCTTTCTTTCTTTTTATGTGTGTATCTTAATGCATTTGAGCTTGAAAATTGCGCCAGGGATATTTTTATGCAACGTTTCCGGGTTTCTGCTGCCTGGGGCGGGAGGTTCGATCAATCCCTCGTGCTAAATAGGGCCAGTGGCGGTTTTAGGCTCGGGCCGGGGGGACACAAACAACAGTTTTGCCCCAGGCCCCCAATTTCGTGGCCACCCGTGATTTTTTTTGCAAAAATAACAGAAATGTTTGATTTTTTTGAGTTTCTAAATTGTAGAAAAGTAGGCAAATTTGCGGCTTTTATCGAACGTTTAAAAGCCAAAAATGTTTCAGCTTTATGTGGCTTTACCCCCCTGACTTCCTGACTAGGAGCTCTGCCCTTGGACTCCGCTGGAGGATCTGCCCCTAGACCGCTGTTATAGGCTCGCGTTACCGCGCTCGCCATGGGGCCGTGCCCCCTCAGATGTTGCGGGCCAGAACCGAAACTGAATAGGGCCTAAAATATTATTAAACACCTACAAATGTAAAGTCGTTGTCAAAGTCGACACAGCGGGTGACGTCCGGTTGTGGCTGTTTTCAGATGTGGTGCCGACTGTTGTCGTTTCTCAAGATCTACTTCTCGAGTGCCAGTTATTTCTGGATGTTCTGCGAAGGTTTTCACCTGCATCGTCTGCTGTCGAAGGCGTTCGACACAACTCCGCCATCCAGCGTGCAGACCTGCTTCATCGGCTGGGGTCAGTCTCAGTCTTCTGCTTTTTATAACCACCATCCTGCATTATCCTAGATGTAACGGACGTTTTTTTTGTATTTTTAATAAAAAAATGTTTTTTCTTTCTGAAACCATGACGTTTTTTTTTGTTTTTAGCGTAGAAATAACGGCAATTTAAAACAATGTGTACATAAAAGCATATTGTTGCTTGAGGTGCTAAAGTAACGTAAACTTGATAAGCAAAATCTTTACAGTCCTTTCTTTAAACTTTTAGTCTTATTTATTGACCATTTTATACCAAAAACGGTAAGTCGTCGCTAAACTCCACATGCACTGCAGATAGGCCTAATATGGAACCACTTGCTATCGACAAGGTTGTTAAAGACCTTGCTAAAAGATTAAATGCATGCGTGAAAGCTGCATATGGAGTCGACGGACACTTCGAATTCTTACAAATATTTTTGCGCTTTCTCTTTTTTTCCTTTATTTCTTGTTTTTTCGTTTACTTTTTATAGAAGTAGTGGCTGTTAAATTTAACCAAGAGGTCATGGGGAGCGCTGTGACCTCCCAGCGGTGTCTGGTTGTAGCCGAAATCAAATTTAATGCATTTGAACCGTTAGATATGACATTTGGTAGCAACAATTTAATATTTTTTGAAAATTAATTGACCAATATGGTGCAGTTTAAACAATATATGTAAATTTGGACCGAATTGGTTGCTAAATAAACAAGCTAACGCCATTTTGGCTACTGATAAATGCAAAAATCAGCAATCAGTTGCTTAAATTGTGCATTTTATATAGGACATAACATTTATTGATACAGAAACACATCGACAATGAGTAAGCCAGTTAGGTGTTTAGCGGTCGCTGTGTAGTGAATTCCCCTAACGGGTTTGGGGCGAAGCCCCAACCGAATTGAAATTAACATTAAAGTAAAATTAACAATTAAATATAAATCTGATGGCAACAATTTAAATTATTTTTTAATACGCAAACTCATTAAATATTAGCAATTTATTACAGCATAATGTAGTGTCCACTCATACATAAAAGTTTAAAGAAAATCGATTTTAATTTATTATATCGGTAGTTTGGAAATATAAGATTTGATAGCAACGGTTTTAGTTATTTTCCTGAGAATCAACTGACCAAATTTAGTGCAATTTAAACAATAAAAACAAACAAGGGCGGCACAGTGCCACAAATTTAAAAGTAAAAGTACCAATAAGCAGCGAGCTAAACGAGCAAAAAAACAAAAAGCCCAGCTGCCGCTAGGATAGCCGACCGTAATGGTGGTCAGTGACCTTCAAGGTCATCTAAAGTTAATGATTTTCAAGTCATTTGAAAACCAATATGCCACTTTCTATTAGTGGCACTTTCTGTCTTTCTATTAGTAACCTTGGCCGTACCTCTCACCGTTTTCGAGATATGGCCAGTTTTTCGTTACGGTCGGCTAAAAATGGAGCTGCTGCGCGCAGAAGTATCACATTAACACTGCTACTGTCACGTGCGTATTACAGGCAGTCTGGATAAGAATTAAGCCTTATGCTGGCGCTCTTTTTAATACGCTCCTGGGATTTACTAGAAAAAATGCATTACACGGTTAGTGTATGTTAATGATTATTTGTTTAGGCCTATTTATTTATTCATTTATTGTTTCGTACAACACAGGAGACATAAGTTATTGCAGTACTTACGGCTCCAACGAAAACGAACAGAAAAGCGCAGAGTGCTCTTAATTGTAGGTGCCCGGAACAAAAGCAAGTGATCAAATTACATAATGTGGACGTTATGTTGAAAAGCCTTCGTTAGCTAAAGTAAAAAAAAACTATCGGGCTGTACAGAGTGGGCCATAAAATACCGTCCCCTATATTATTTTGCTTAAAATGCTACTGCATTTGCTTCCATCCACTGCCGACCTTTCGAAAAATCGAGTTCGTCTTGTCAATTTTGCGCAAAAGATCTTTAACAGAACTGACTGTCCAATTCTTGTTAGGAAACTCTTTACAAATGCGTTTAGCGCCCCATCCCTTTTGTTGGCAAATTAGTTCAATCGACGCTTTATCCTCGAACGTTAAATGACGTTACGCTGTTTTCCCCATTGTGTTTCCTGTAGAGTTGGGTTGCTTTCATCTATTTTATCCCATTACAAAATTATTGAAAGTATTTGCACGAGATTTGCATATATTACTCACAATTGATTATATTTTAACGTGCGTTATTCACTTTAAATGTACATTAAAAAGTGCTGCGAAGCTTGGCCGATATGACGTTTTAGTAGAATCGCGAACACTAAAAATTTTCCCCGGGACTAATACGAATCGATTGTGTCAGTCTTCTTTTACTTCGTACATTTAGCTTACATTGTAAAGGTAAAAAGGTAAAGGTTAAAGATTGTCAATTTGTATAGCGCATCGTCGTGTATACACACCTCTAATGCGCTTTTCGTCATTAACCAGAGCCGCCGATTGCACAGCCATCGCGTGCAGCTTGCAAACACAGGCTGGCGCACCAGCCGGCCAGGCAGCGAAGTCAGCTGTACAAAGGTCTCCACCTTCCGTAACTTATATAATGGGTTACTACTCATTTAACCGACCCCGGTTAAATGTTGGCCGTGCATTTTACGCTAACCGAATTTTCTGTTTGATATCAGTCTAGGCATATGATCGAACAGTTAGGTCTATGCAACACGAAACAAAAAGCTATAGCGTGTATTCTTTTTGGCTACAAAAATAAAACATTAGCGACAAAAATTGTTAAATAGATAAAGGCTATCTTGGATAAAGAAAAATGGGCTCCGGCAAAAATTTTTAATAGCAAATGCAGTTCTTTTGTTATGAACAATGGCTGCGGGGAGTATATGAAATAGCTAAGTTTTCAGCGTGGAGTGAGCGAAGCAGCAGTGACAATGTCATAGGTGAGATCAGTAGCTTACAGCACAGTGAAAGATAAACATTATTTTAAGTCAACATCAAGTTAACAAAAAGAGTCGTAAAATAAAAGTAGAGAAAGTTAAACAGTACAGTTAAAACCAGAAAAAAAACAAGTAATTTGAGAAAAGCTCACGGGACGCGCGATAGCACCGGTCCTACCACCTGGGCAATCGTGTACAGCATGCAATAACATAATAGTGCGTTTTGATGGAGCACCCAAATTTGAGGCCTCCATACGGAAAATTCCTTGAATGTAAAAAGTCAAAATTTAGATTGTAAAAAATGGACGTGTTATGCTACAAATTTCATAAACCTACGCAGGTGGTCCAGGTTTATCTTCAGCAATTTTGGGCGCAATTCACTCTTAAAATGCGCGCCGCAGCCGAAAATGCAAAAAGCACTAAAATCTTCTATCGTTCAAGGTTCAAGGTCATTTAAGGTCATCGATGTTGACACCATTTTTAAAATCGTCACTAGTGTTTGTTATGATAAGCAGCATGTCTGCACATCGAAAATAGTTGAGTAGTTTGCACATGGGGTCAAAAATGACCCCAAACTCAAAAGACAATATCTTCGTTAATTATACAAGTACACAAAAACTGCCTTCACGGTTTATTAGCGACATGCTTTCTTTACAAGTATGTTAGC
>Ga0209367_1003458_pt1 | contig 21478 bp, 13 predicted proteins | sample WorMetLIZISLAND2_FD_187412 | JGI IMG/M metagenome (GOLD analysis project Ga0209367, IMG submission 187412) | Marine gutless worms symbiont microbial communities from Max Planck institute for Marine Microbiology, Germany - Olavius geniculatus... ...
CCGTATGGCGCGCACAGAATATCAAACTCGGTAGCGTGTGCGCCTCCAATAAGTAAGTAAGTAAGTAAGCAGCTAGAGCTGGGCAGTGTGGGCACCTGCCACTAAAAATAAGTAAAAGGCCTCATCCCGTGGTCGCCAACAGCGTTGGCGATCTTCCAACAAATATTTAGTCCGTATGGCGCGCATAAAATGCTTAACATGGCCGCGCGGATGTTGTGTGTGGGCAAGCAAGTAAATAAGTAGCTAGAGCTGGGCAGTGGCCAAAATTGTCCTATGGCTGCTTCATATACTACTCACGTCACATATAAACCTGCCTTCACAAACTTTGAATATTCAGCTTCATTGGTGAGTCAATTAACCTCGCCACTAAGCTGACTACAGGCCTATAATCCACTCTGGCTTTGCAGTGCTGAAAAAAGTTTCCGTAGCATAACATGGATGGTTACAGCCAGTGGCGATTTTAGGCCCGAATCGGAGGGGGGGGGAGCACAGGCCCCCCAGTTTTGTAGCCACCCTTGATTTCTTTGCAAAGATGAACACAAATATCTGATTTCATTGTGTTTCCAAATTTTAAAAAATGGGCACATTTGTGGCTTCCATTGAACGTCCAAAAAAAGTTTTTCAGCTTCAGGGGGGTTCTCTCCCCTGGCCAGGGGCTCTGGCTTTAACCCCACTGGGGGCTCTGCCCTCAGACCACCAATATAGGCTTGCACTACCACACTTGCCATGGGGCTGCGCCCCCAGATATTGCGAGCTAGAACCGTCACTGGTTAGTCTTATGGCAACTAGTGATAATACACCATGTTAGGCAACTGCCCATCAAACACCATCTGTGCTATATTGTACATCTAGTATTTTCACTACATAAAATAAGTCATCTTTAAAGTCTTTGTCGAGATAATCAAGAATAAATAAAAGCCACTTCTGATAATGTTTGTGTAAAAAAAATTCATAATCACTAGCACAGGAAACAGATCACCTAGAATCACTTGAGGGACTTCCATCCCCAAGCCCCTAGGACCTTGCCCCAACTTATACATGCTAGCAACTTGGCAATGATGGATATTTGCCACTCAGCAGCAGGGTTGTTAACAATACTTGTGAAAAGTATTGGCAATACCAATATTAATACTTTGGCCAAAAACTATCGCCAATACCAATACCGATACTGTTGCAGAAAAGTATTGACAATACTAATACCAATACTTTTACAGGCAATACTTTTTCTACTCATTCAGCAATCACAGGTGCGTTTAAGAAGGGGCCCAGCTGGCTGCGCTTCTTTTTTCCTTTGTTGGTGTGGTAGTCAACTTCAACAGTGGGTTAGATTTTGCATGCCACATATTTTCCACCTCAAGTTAACAAAATCCCCCCTCCCTATGCGAGACTCTATAGAACAAAGACAGCAAAGTGGTCTCATTTTTTTGTTCGCCATGCGTGCTATAAGACTTGTTGTCCAAATAAGAAATGCTGCATATAGGCAGTGACACCTATACATAGTGGTAAAAAATTTTTACCACTATGACACCCATCATACAACTAACGGCTGCCCTTTGTTTGTCAAGTGACAAAAGGCTGAAAGCTTTTTCTGCCTAGACGCTCTGCCCCAGGAAACCACGGGGCCGGAAGGCTCCACTGCCAGCCCTCTCTTAATAAAATTCGTGAATCCACCTCGGGTAATGTTATGTTTAGTCGCTTGCTGATGCAGTGATTTAGTAAATCTAGTTGTTGCCATGGAAATGGAATTAAGTACAGATCTTAACGAGACGCATGAGAATCAAGACTCCAGAAAAAACTCCACCTCAAGAATTATATTTCTCGCCTTAGAGAATTGAACAGTTTGAATAGGACGCAATAAACAGCTTCTAGTGCTCGTCAGTGAGTCATGGTCGACAATTGACCGCAGCAATTAAGTTGAGTGAGGAGGGGGTGGCCGGGCTATCACCTGCAGAGCAAGAGCGCGGAGTGTCAGCTGGACTGTAGCTCGTGGTCGGGTTTTAAAGCAAACGTTTCTGAGTCTGTTGTGAGAGTCCTGACACCTGTTCTTCCATCCACGGAGCAGACGGACCCAAGCACGTGTGTCTATGGCATGTAGTTTAGGGCCTACGTCTCCCTGTACGGTGCACCGAGGCCTAACTGCGTGCGTGCGGACAGACACCCGCGATGTGGTGCCTCGGGCGTCATTGTGCAGCAGCCGCAGCGGCATTGCTTGCTGACAAAAGTATCGGTATCGAGTATTGGCAAAAAATAGCTGAAAAAGTATCGCTGATACCCATTTCGATACTACGGACGAAAAGTATCGGCGATAGTCATGCCAATACTCCAAAAGTATCGCCGATAGTATTGGTAGCAATACCAATACTGCGATATTAACAACCCTGCTCAGCAGACAGCAGAAATGTTGACACAGTTTGAGAATCACCATGGCCATGAACACATAAAAGGTGTGGGGTAGGACCCCCAGTGGAGAAAAAGAGCAAAACTCCCGTTGGGAGTGTGCAGCATTCACTACAGTTTTACAACAAAAATGCACTCCTGACCAAACTGCCGAAAGTCCCAATGAAAAACATGGTCCTCTGAGTTGTAAAAAAATCCACAAATCAGCGGCCAAATCATACAAACAGTGTGGCAGCAATGGCCACAGTGGCAATAACTGTGGCACCACACCTGCTGGAAAAAAACAACAATCAGGGACAGATCGAATAACTGTGAGGCCTGTAGCAAAAATATAAACCAGAGCTCTGCATTCAGTTCAAACGAAATAAGCAAGTAGTTCAGCAACTGGAACGTACACATGTACAATAAAAGTGTTGATAGCAAACTTAATGTTACAAGAGAAATGTTTAACTCATCACTGCAGAAAGTGCCCTCCTCTGAGAACTGCGAGAGAGGTAAACTTGATTTGTAACAGAAGTAACAGATGTGCAGTGAATAAGTGACGGAGCGCATTTCCTTTAAGACCCGTGGGGTGAAACAAAGCAGGGCTGACAACAGGTGCTAGTCCTGGCTGGCCCTGGCCACAATAATGCTGTAAGAGTCCTGCTGGACCAAGTAAACAGCCTCAACAAATTGCGGCCATGAAATCAAGACATGCTACTGTAGTAACAAGCAAACATGTCGACACAGTGCTGACATTATATGCGGCCATCCGAATAGCTAAAAAACAGAAATATGATAAGCAACATCGACAATATGGTACCTTAGGACAGTGGCTTCTATCTCCCCAAATCTGCAATCGAAATTGGGTGCAACTTCTTCCCAGTTTTTGGCTTAGGTTCCCCAAAATTATAGACTCAAGTTTCCCCCCCATTTTAGACTTCCCCCTCTAGGGAGAAAGTTTTGTTAAGTATGTACATTGAAAAATTGGGCAAAAGTGAAAAATAGGGGAAAAGTTTTGATCTACAACTTTAACAACCCCCCACACTATTCTTCATTGGATGCAAGCTGCGCCTACTAGGTATAGGGATAGAAGCGACTGCATTAGGACTGCCACATGAAACGGCGCCATGCAACAGTTAGTGTATCAGACATGACAATGTCATGGCTAAGCTGTCAGTCAGTGTAGATCAAGTGTAGAACATCTGCTGACTGGAGGTGTCAGACTGCGTGACGTATTGTGTATTTGCCGAGCTGCAGTTGACTCACAAACAGCCGGGAATCGGTGCCGTCCGACTGACGCACCGTCACCGCCTTGTCGGTTATATTCGTAATCTTTGCCCTGGCAACAGCCAATGCCCAGCATCCGTTGAAACACACAAACTCCAATGGAAACAAACAGGTAAGCATAATGTAACATAATACACACGATTTCCTATTTCTCAGACAAGCTGTTGTTGTTGTTGTTGTCGTAACAAGCACATCAGGCACGAAAGTGGGGGAGAGGGGGCAAATGCTGTAAAGAATTCCACCAGGTGAAAAGATAAATATTTCTGTGTTGAAATCGCACAATAAACTTAAGTGAGTGAGTGAGTAGTTTCTTAACGGCACATCAGCACAAAATAGGCCATTCGATGACATACGTGATTAAAATTAGTTAAAAGCAGTTAATATATGTATTAAAAGCAAAGTTAAAATACTTGTTAAAGTTCAATTTATGCTTATTCTTTGTTGAAAACGTAAAGCAGAAAATTTTGGCCAAAAAACACGCCAATACACGACATTTTGGCAAAACCATCGCAATTGGTTTCCATGATTTCCGTGATTTTCTACTGCCCCTAATGCTGAGGTGTAAAAAAAGACAAAAACAAACAATAGGACACACTCACTGGACAGGAGGACTGTTTCGTGTTTCAATGAGGATATGGTGACCATGTTCGTAGGCCGTTCCTTCGTATAGCAGCTTGCCATCAACATACCTTGCAGCGTAAGAATGCAGTGTATCACTGCCTCCTCTCTGGCTTCCAACTACAGCACCAGCACACATATATATAGATATTCTTAAATGTGGCTCATACTCTTTACCTACTTTTAGACGTCATCTAAAACATTTTCTACCTCTACCAGCACACTGAGCACGACTGAGGTTATTACAGTTAATGTGCTATATAAATTACTCACTTACATACTTACAGACTTCACAATATAACTACGTACAAGGTATAACAATTTGCGACCTCCTTGATCCCTCAAGATATTCACTATCTGCAAAAACACTGAAGAATTTTTACAACACCACAGACTGTGTGGCACACAAAAAGGGAAACATACATGTTTTACACAGATTGAGCAATGGTACAGTGTTGTAGTCTAGTAAATAATTAGTCTCTTAGCATTGCTGTAAGGTATGGCAATTTTGAACACAATGTCCAGATGTTCAACACGAGCACCTTTCACTGCAGCGACCAAGGCTAATTGTTTACAAAACTGCAGAACTGCTCAATCTAAAATTCTACATGAAGCATACACGTACAACTTATTATGAGCCAAATACTATACAATGCATATTATTTTGCACAACCTGATCTAACCAATTTGCAGGTATATGCTACCAAAAAAATATAACCAAGTACTTCTGCTCAGCTTTAGCAAAAGAATAGTACTATAACTCCTATTACTTCTGTAATTATAAATAATACGTCAGCATACTTGCAACAAGCAGCATAGCATAGCATTTGTTCATATAGTGAATGGCACTGAATGGCCTATTTTGTGCTGATGTGCCATTAACAAACTACTCACTCACTCACTGTTCATATAATGGCTTAGCAAAATTGCTGCCATCATAGCAATTGCATTACACTGGCTATTAAATGTCCTATTAGACTGAGATCGTTCATTAGATGGCTGCGACAACTGTACATGTATAGTGTGTCAATAAGTATCATGCTGTGTACAGAATACAGATTATTAGCGTAACAGTTAAGCCTTACGCTTATACACCATAACTGTAAAGCTCTGTCTGTTAAACTGGCAGAATCAAGCCAGTTAAACCCAAGTGCAGTACAGAAGCATAAAAAATCATAACGACAGAACAAAAGCTAACGAAAAAAGACACAACACAACATAACAATATATTCTCAAAGCAATATCTGATATGTTCTATGTTGGTTACTGTACATCATGGAACAACCTTAAAGTCCATCACAGAGAACAAAAAATTACACCGCAACAGAAAAGAAATATCACAGAACTAGAAAAACGTCGAAAACACATCTCCCTTACTTAAACTTCCTAGAGACAATCTTATCTCCGTAAATTACTAAAGATCTCCACTTGGAGAGATTATTCCCAAGATAGTCTAATATTAGATTTCCAATTTATCGACTTTATGTAGCAAAAAGCCACCAAAAAGACGATAATTTCAGACAAGCAAACTTACTGCCATCGTGATGTCGAAGTGATTCTTGCGACTGTTTTACAGCGATTGTGATTGCAGCCCAATCTTCCCTAATCTCAGAGTCTCGCAACATGTACACTATATACGGACGTGCAGAGATGTCAAAGTTAAAGATATCTTCGCAAATAATGCACACAACATGTACCGCACAGCTACATCACAAATCTACTACAATTCATACCCAAGTCAAGATGCGACACTGCAATAATTCACCGCAAATGTAAGACAAAAATTATTACGATGGACGCATAACAAAAATAGAAAAATAAACAGTGATAACATTACATTGCTTATAAATTCACTTATAACTTACAGTATAAATGTTACAACAGTGTCACTGCATTACTAACACTACTTCCCATAGCTACTATGGTTAAGCTAAGCATCTAACAGCACTTGATCTTCTAGAGCATGACATTATTATGGACCAGCATTAAAAACACCTGACGGCAACAAAAACATTATGATGACTGCATCAAAAGCTAACAAAATTATGTGGTCCAAGCCTTTGCTTTGTCCATTCTCCACAATTAAACCACGCTTAGCTTGCACTGCTACAGTTTTCGGCTGCAGTCATGTGTTATAAAGCAAACAGGGTAGCCTAGACAATCTAAGCATGGTTTAATTACGATACCACACTGTCTGGAGTGGTATAAGCTCGGACTGCATCCTCGCTTACCCACTCCAGCAGTGCGGTATCTAGTAAATATTGTCACTCAATCGCTGAAGATGACCGACAGTGACCGACCATTTACACTTTAAGCACTGTAGCTCGGTGATGGGTTTCCCATTAAAAGCTATACACCGCCTTTAACCTTTAGTGCTTTAATTATTGCAGCTATTCCCGGAAATGACGCCATAGGATGCACCCTAGGCCCAGTGGCAGTTTCAGGCCGGGGCCGAGGGGGGCACAGGCCCTCCCCCAGTTTTGCTCCAGGCCCCCAGTTTCGTAGCCACCCATAATTTCTTGCAAAGATAACACAAATATCTGATTTTTGCGTTTCCAAATTTTAGAAAAGTGGGCAAATTCGAGGCTTCCATTGAACGTTGAAAAGCCAAAAGTGCTTCAGCTTCAGGGGGCTTTGCCTTCTGACCCCCTGACCATCAGGCACTCTGCCCCTGGACCCTGCTGGGGGCTCTGACCCGAGACCCCCGTTACAAACTCGCACTACCGTGCTCGACATGGCATTTCGGGCTGGAACCACCACTGTGATAACCATACACAATGCCAAGGTGCAACTTATTGCATGTCATTATTGCAAGACAACACTCCATCTGTGGCTTCAGGGGGGGGGTTTCGCCTCCCTCGATCAGTGGCTTCTCTCCTCATACCTTGTGGGCTCAGCTTTCGCCCAGTGAAAAATAAGGGGAAAGTTTTGTTAAGAGTGTAGATCAAAACTCCCCCTATATTTTACAAAGCAATCAACACCCTTAACAAATCCCTCCATTTTCTCTGGGCAAACTACACCCTTAACAAGGAGCCCAAGAGAGGCCTTGAGACCAAAAGTGGGGGGACTTGAGCCTAAAAGTGGGAGAGAGGGAACTTCCGCCCAATTTAGACTCCATAATTGCAGGGATAGAAGCCACTGGACCCCCTGAGTCCTGACCCCGAACCAGGGGATCTGGTCCCCGCTAGCCCTGTCTTTTTGATGCACGCGACAATTGAATATAAAGGTCAACATTTGTCCCACAAACACACATAATATTATTGCCCCCTTGTGCCCTAACCCTTACCCCTATGTTGCCCCCCAGCTTCAGCATTCCTAGCGCCACCTATGCCTACAGTGCATAGCCCTACCGGGTAAGACGTGATTAGGTCCAGTCGCAGTAAGCTTAAACGCGATTAAAATACGCGATTAACACGTCAAAATGTTAATTTTGATTAAAGTACTCGATGACGACAAAAAAATTAATCACATTAAGTTAAAAAAAATTGCCTAGAAACTATTTCTGCGTGAGCGATCTCACAGCTGTTTCGTTTGTTTACAAACGGTGACCTCTGACCCTTCCCATAGTTTAGTGCATTTCATGAGATGCCGAATCTGCTTATTCTCGATTTGACAACACCCTACTGCCAGGTCAGTGAAAGCTTCGTGTCCACACGTTGAATCGTCAGATTCGATTCAATCAGCACTTTCAACGTTCTACGTAGCCCCTCTGTTGGACTACGACCACCTTCGTGGTTTTCAGTATCTCAACACTAATTCTCATGTGAGAAATATGCATTTCATTTCTCGCTCAAAAATCAACATTATTGAGCCTATCAATGGCTCCTCACATCTCTTCACTTCAAATCATAACGTGAAACTTCCGTTGAAGTTAGTGATGCACGGATTCTCAGTTCTGAAAACATTTAATTCTGGCAATGTTCCAGCGTTGTGGCTGATGCCCAGAAAAGCAAGCAAGCAATAAAACGCATAATAAAATCTACTTATTACTATCCTATGACAGCCTTGCTATAAAATATTGGTGGGCACATTTCACAACTTTACAGAGAGTGTCTTTCATTTGATGCTATGAACAACAAATTCTGTCATATGCAAGTGGCAGGAAACAAACTTGAGCTATTTCATTCATCTGCATAAGTTGCATTTAAAGCAAGCGACAGAATTCATTTAAAGCAGAAAGTAACAGTCGTTTAAAATTGCTTCAAACAAATCGTTGCCGCAGATACTTCCAGCCAGGAAGCAAAGTCTTGCAGGTTTATATGCTTTTCTCATGTCAAATACTATGCTATTGTTTCTGATTATAACTGTGTCTGATCAGGTACGAAAGAAAACAAAAACTGAAACGGAAATTTGTAAAACTGAAACGAAACTGAAACGAAAAAGACAATCTGAAACGGAAGCTGAAATGGAAAGGAAAGAATCCTTCAAAACGGAAACAAAACCGAAACGTAAATAAAAAGTGAAACTCAAATCACATTGGCCAACTCAAGTTGTTTAGATGTTTATACATGAACGTGTGATATAAAATAAACTGGCAGTGTTCAACAGGAACAACAGCAAAAAGGATATCACTAACGGTAACAGGTTTACGACGCCGTTCTGTCACCGTTACTGCGGAATTTGTCTGACGACGTTTTCGCAAAGTTCGTGATTCAGTAAACAAATCTGCAAAACAAAAACAAAATGTTTTACTTAAAATCGACAATCCACATAATCATACATTATTAACATTATTTATTACGCAACATTAAAACTGTCAATATTATCAAAGTCTGAAATCTTAAAACTACATAAACAAAACACAAGAAACCAAAATATTATATCTGAAATAATTACTCAGATGCCAGTCTACATGTCTAGTGTGATAAGAGACAATCAAAAGCCTGATCCAAAAACTCCAGAGCAAAAACGTTCAGACATACCAGACGTGATGTCAACGCTGTGTCGATCTTCCTCAAGCCTTCGGATCTTATCATATAAGTCTTCCAACAGCATGTCGTAAACGAGCTGTTTTTCACTCTGCATAAATGTTGTAAACACGAAAACAATTTTTAACGTGCACTGCATTTCAACACTGCTAGCTGCAATTGTGAAATTAACACTCTCAGATGACAGATATATGCAATCAGTGGTTACTTAAAACTAGAGCTGTCAAAGCGTTAATTTCTTTAACGCACTGTGTTAATTTTTTAAAATGCATTAATTAACGCACCCAGTTCATTCGAGAGGGAGAGTAAAGGGGTAAGTTATGGCACACCCCGCGACATTTGGGGCGCCCTGTCTGTATAATATAGAAAGTTAGAAACAAATTTTAAAAGTATAATCAACAATAACTGCCGTCATAGCTAGCATAGAATTATATTAGCCTGTCGTCAAAAAAAATATTTATTTACAGTAGTGATGGAATGGCAACTACAGTTTAGTTACTTGAATTCATTCGATTGTCAAATAACCGCAGTTTAACGGAATATTGGAACTTTTGCTTCGCGGAATTTAGGAAATTAACATAAATTTACGCATGTGCATTAATTTTTTAACACGCATTAATTTGTTAACGCATTAACACGTTAATCAACGCATTAATTTGACAGCTCTACTTAAAACACAATATGCAGATCAATTAAGTCACACATCCAACAATTTGTGACACTGACAATAATCAACAGCAATCTCATCATCCATCAGTTGTAACTGCATAAAACTATCACATAACAAATAATTTTCGATTTTGAAAATTATTTATTTATTTGACACACTGATACCCCAATGTGGTAAGCCATCTTGTCGTGGTGTTAGGGCTTTGTGCACCGATGACCTGAAAGATTTCTAAAATCTGTATGGTACGAGCTAACTACGAGACGACCAAAAATGAGCAGATACGTTACCAGTGCTCGTGCACTAATTAATTTTCGGCTTTTACGACGATTTCAGCTTTACAGCCGTCTACGACTTCACGGTCGTTTATCTATGGCTTCACAGCCGTCCACGGCTTCATAGCCGTTTCCTGTAACCTTATGGTTACATTCGGGGACCCGCGTAGGGCCAAACTGATACGGCCTCAGCGCTGGGCAAATGTAACAGCCGGCCCACCCCGGAGGTGGTAAGGTAAAGACATGCTGATAACTTTACATTGAGCACATTTCTCATGCACTGTCACAATCCAGCCTTCTAGCTGCAATACTGCAAAAAAACGTTCAAAAACTTGCTTGCCTCGTAATTCTGCTGAGCAGCTTGCTCCTCAGCTTTTGAAACGTTGTCGATATTCTTCTGCTTCAGCTGAGATCTGACACCTACCAGAAACAGCATTAGCACATGTATCCGCAATACCAACAAGCTGTATATCAAATAAATCCTGAATGCGAGCAATGTTAACATTATCATGGTCTTCTTAGAAGCCTGGATCCATAAAAAAATTGATTACATATTTAGAAATTTATGCCTCAGTCCTAAAATAATATAATACTCTATGATAATCATACAGTTTTTAGGTTAGGCTATTTGCACGACCCCAACCAAATATCAGATAAATTTCACCTTTAAATGTTTTGACAACAAATGTTCACCGTGTATGACGTTTTGTGTAGTCAATAATACAATAAATATGCTCACAAATATGACTACCCATACATCATTTATTCCTGAGACTATTATACCGTAATGAAAGTAAGTAAGAAAATAAGTAAGATATTTAGCACATTAACTAGGCCTATGACTTCAGCTGCACTCATGTGCTAGCAACACCTGCAGATGTTGAATTGCATTTAAAAGTTGAAACTACGGTACTAAAAAGAACTTAGTGAAACAGCATAATTGATTAACTCAGTTAACAGTGAGTGAGTGAGTAGGGTTTAACATCCCACCCAACACAGTATAGGTCATATCAGGGATGGCCTTTGCAGACAAAATTGCAGATACGCATAATAACGAAACAAAAAGTTTAACCAAGTTACAGAAAATTTAACGTAAATAAAACAAAAAAAATGACGGAAACCTAAAATTGTAAGAATTGCCAATTATAACTGTGCACATGTATTGAAAATGGCAGTTCTAATAATCTTCCCTGTTATCCTCCAGACAGTCATCAATCCCATAATGCTGTCTATTGAAGGACAGGGCAAACTCAGCTAACACTGTGGGACAGACAGAAAATTAGTTTGTTAGATTCAGTCAACAAGTGCAAGAACCAATCAAGATGTCTGAGCGATATCAGTTGATGTCTTTTACCGGCCACAGTGACACGTATCCGTCGATTATCTTCCAGCTGAGCAATGGGGTTCAAATACTCTGAAGCAACACCCGACTCGACCTCTTTCAGTTTATCAATAACCTGCGTGATCTTCTCCTTGTATAACCTATCAACAACATTGCAACGAAACTCGTGAATGTAGCAGTACCAGTTATACACACTCACGGAGACCTCACACACATCCCACACACTGCAAATGAAATATATTCCACAATTTAGAATAAGCTGCCATTTCACACTAAAGCTAGTATGTCTAGTACAACTGTAATTATCATTCTTTTTATTAACTGAATACAATCCTATGAAAACTGTTTTATCACTGGTAGCTAGTTACATAACAGTCACATAATCATAGTTTTTAAGACAACATGCCATCACATATTTTATGATGCATTCATGGGAGAACTCAGTCATTACTAACAACATGGTACAATTGCAAGTATCATGGTATGCAGTACAGTATCTTGCAAATGACTGATGCTTAGACAAATGTAGATAATGCGACTGCCGGGTGCATTGGGCGACTTTACTTTTTGACTTAGGGCCAGTTTCGGGCCAGTTTCGGCATCTTAACTGGCCAGTCAAGTTAGCTTAAACTGGCAGATTTGCATAAATCGCATCTCCCGTTGCACTAACCAACGGTTAAAATGGTCAAAAATTTAACTGGCCGAAATCAGCCAGTTAACTAACCGTCGATCGTAGTTATCGTATTTAACGCAACTTTTGTACCATTTTGTAAGCAGTTAATTGAAGAATGTGATACTATAAAACAATTTTACCATAAAGCAATGTCTTCAAAATGCAGGAGGAGACGTTTGCCGCTACAAATTTTACTACAAAATCCATTCATGAATGGACAAAATGGCTGTCCGCAATTGCTTGGCTGGTTCGTGGGCTGGCTGACGAGCGCTTGCGCGCATTAACATTCATGAAGCCCGCCTGCGCTAGGCAGAAATGATTAGTGCCAGTCAAGGTTTTGTTCAGAAACGTGCACAAACTTAACTAGCGAGTTACAATTAACAGACGGTTTACTAACTGATCAGTTAACTCAAAGATCCAGAAACCGGCCCTTAGACTTTTGCTGAGACTTTCGCTGAGACTAAACTTCAGTCTAAGTACCTACTTAAGTCAAAAAGTGAAGTGATTTCGTTGAGCAAAAACATGGCGACTAACACGGATAGTTTAGTAAATTAAAACAGTCTGGTAGGCCTACCAAAAATAAATGCCGTCATGGCTGCACAATGACGTAAGATGTTACGTAATTACATCATTTGCGTGTGCGGCGCAATTAAATAAACAAGTCCAAGCGTAACTGGTTGATATATTTCCTGTTAGGTTTACCGGTTTTCCGCCATTTTTAATCGTTTCGTTGAACTTCGGTCTAAGTACAAACTTTAGCATTCAGCTTTAGCTTTCGCTCAGCGAAAAGGCTCAGCGAAAGTCTAAGTCAAAAAGTGAAGTCGCCCATTGCCTCAGAACAACATTATGCTGTGATCAGTGGACGTGTAGAGATGTCCAAATCAAGGATCTCAAGTCAGCTTAGAGGTTAATTTAACAATATGTGCCAAATAAATTTGCATTTTACTTACTTTTATTTACTTACTCAGCTGACTTCATAAACAATGCACATAAATTCCACAATATTTAAATGTTAAATGTACTATAATTCATATCAAAACACAGGACCGTCAAGAGAGAGGGTAAGGAGTAAGTTACCTCGAGCCTGCAACATTTGGGAGGCCCAACGTTGCTCAAAAATATAAAGTACACAAAAATGCACCATTTCAAATAAAAAATTTTTAAAATTTTTTCCCAGAGGGGCGGGCCCTGCGAGAATGTTTCCCCAGGCCCTGCTGTGCTCTTGATGGGCCTGTAAAATATCAAAATCTTACTGCTCTTTCAACTCAGCAAACTGTGATTCCAAATCAGACATTGTCTCCATGCAGTCATTACGCCTCCGTTCACTCTCCACTTCATCGAGCTCTGAAAACAACACACGAACACAGATTGTCATACTGCCGCTAGTCTGGTACATTGTACCGTGATCTTAATTATGCTAAATAAGTAGTCAGCATTATGCCACTTATAAACGTCATACGTCAGAACAGGTTCAAATAGTAGTCACAAAATGAAACAGTTAGACATATGGTGTCATTGTTGGAAAACCGATGAGTCTTTACTTTTTAGGTGGGTGTTGGCACTTGCTAGCCTATACCCTACTGGGGATGGGGGCTCCCCCAACAATTTTTTCAATGGGGGGTCAAAAATTGGCTTACAATTCAGCGTATCAGCGCCTATAACTTTGAGGTTAAAGGAAGTAACCCCATGACGGAGCAGGACATTTGGATGCTGCCGTTTGGGCGTGACCGTTTGGGTGCCACCGTTCGGCACTCACCCTTTGGGTGCTGGGACGTTTGGGCGCCGCCGTTTAGGCACCGCCGTTTCTGCGCTGTGTCGCGTCATTGCCATTAAATGAACTAGTTTATTAGTTTATTATGTGTGTTGTGCCTGTATGGAAATGGGAAACATTGTGTATACGAACAGTCATTGCAAGTGCATAAACATCTATGCAAGTATGTAATTGCATGCAGCACGTTCACACCAATTAACAACTTAACATCAAACGTGTGTGTAGAGAGGCTATAAAGTTTAAACGCAAAGGCAGCAATGCAGGCTATTGTAAATCGGCATGTCGTTTGCCGTAGCGTAGCAGCCATGTAGGCCTACTGTGCTGTGCAATCTTTGAAGTAGGCCTAGCCGCATGTCCACACAATGAGGACTATGTCACACACCCTTGGAAACAAGGAGTCGCCTCAATTAGAGCAGGCTGACTACCGAGACACAGACTCAGCAGGGAAGGATTAAATCAGGAAGTCTCAGCACGGCATCCCATAGGCCTAATTACTGACCAATGCCAGCTAATGGCATGCAGCTGCTGAAACAAACGTTAACAGAAGGCCTTACGATTGGTCCTAAATGTCACGCCCTAAGCATAGGCACAGTATAGATTGGAGTGTAAAACCCACCGACCTACCACCCTCATTATTTTTCACCGACTATTACTATGGCTGACAACGTTGTGTCAAGATAAGATAGAGAGACAGAGACGGCACTAAAGTAGCACAGTGCCGAAACGTCCAGCGCCTAAATGGTGACGCCCAAACGTCCCAGTGCCTGAACGTCCAGGCGCCAAAACGGTGAGCGCCAAAACGGTGGCGCCGAAATGGTCGCACCCAAACGGCGACGACAAAATGGCACGTACCGACCCCATAAAACTTTGCCACATGACAGGCCATAAGAGAAACATTATCACTTATATACAACATTTGGGGGCACCGCCCCCTCATAATTTGGGAAGGCATAAAACATCTAAAATTTGGCATGATTTAGGACAACTTTCAAGTTTGACCACAAATATCTCTAGAATGAATTAATATATTGACAAGCAGTCAAGGGCATTATCAACTACAGTTTGTCCGGCGTTAGACAAAACAAATCTGGTAAACTTTGGTCCATTAACCACAAAGTTGTGTTTCCTCATTCTGACCCACCCAACATCGACACTGCGCGCATTTTCGGACAACTTCAAATTTTTACACAAAGCGTGTAAAACTACTTTCAATTTCACATTAAATGCAAAAAAAATGGGTGGACTTGGGTTTACTAACCACAAAGCTGTGTTTGCTCATTTTGACCTACCCAAAATCAACAGTTCGCACATTTTCAGACAACTTTAGACTTTGATCGCACATGTCTCTAGAATAGATATAGATAGCGATAAACGGAAAATGGCATTTACAACTACGATCAATTCCACGTTGAATACAGAAACATTGGTGAACTTGCGTTCAAAAACAATAAAGTTCTGTTGTCTAATTTCGAACCACCCAAGTTCAACATTGCACTTGCTACACATGTATATGATAATGCAGTTGCGTTCGGGTCACGTGACTTTGCTGCGAACAAAATTTCAACCTCTTAACTGTCCCCCCAATCAGACTTACGATGCCAGGCGGCCTCACGTTGGGCTCTGCCCCATATTTCTAGTTGTCCGTTGAAAATGCACATTTTCCTGCCCCCATCCATTCAACCCCAAATTTGAAAATGTTTCCCTTGCACTGCATCCCCGAAATTTTTTACACAGAGAGCATTGACACGGAACTAATTATCCTTGCAAAAAGTTTTCCTCTATGACCCAACATTTATCCATAATACATCCGGTATGAACAGACGGACGGATGGAAGACAGACAACAACGGTATCATAGCCGCCTACAGTAAGTAAGTAGGCGTAAATAAAGTGCAGTCTCGGCTGTTAGCGCACCAAAAATTGTGTACAGTATAGGTCTAATAATCAGCGTTAGGGAACGAAAGTTCCATGCTAATTTTAATGTTGAGAACGAAAGTTCCAGGAAATGAAAGTTCCCAGAAACGAAAGTTTCAAGGGACAAAAGTTCCTGGGGATGAATGTTCCAGAGAACAAAAGTTCCAAGGACAGAAAATTCCATCTATGAAACTTTCATTCCCAGGAATGAAAATTCTTGAATACAAAAGTTCCAGTTACCTTTTCATTTTACATCTGCACCAGTCTACCATCACACGTCTACCGTACCATGCCAGAGGATTCAATGTACGAAAGTATTCCGAAAAAAACAAAGATCACATAAAAGCCAAAATGCAACAACGACGTGCATATTCCCCCTAAAAAATTCCGTAAAAAAAGCTCAAAATAATTTCAACTGAAACATAACAGACGTTTCACATCTTTAATTGCAATTCGGGCCAAGTTATGGCTGCAGGTAAAGATTTGGCAGTTTTATTGTGCTCATGTGGACTGTCCATGCCGCAGTAACGGGTAGCACTAATTGCCGAATCGGCTGATTCAGCCGATTCGGATCTCCATCAGCGAATCGACGAACTGCAGATACTGAATAAGCAGCATATAAAGAACAAAAGAATTAACATTATTGCTTATCCCCACTCAAAACCCGATGCAGTTCTCTGAATCAACCGATTCAAAAGATCTCCATCGGCGCCGATTAAGCCGATTCAGCAATTAGTGCTACCGGCAGTAACTACAACCTAGCCTAATCGTGTGAAAATTTCCTTCATACCTGAACTTTCTTCTTCGTCCGAGCCGGAGCCTGAATGTGAAGATCGCGAATCGCTTTTATCACTGTCCGGGGTGTCTTGGTCCATATCTTCCTCTTCTGAATCCATTTTGCCATTAATACTCGGCATTCTTACGCTGAAAACAGTGAGTTTATTCTTTATTAACAAACAAAATACATGAACTAAATGTTAAAACCAAGGATAAATAATTATCTAATTCCCTGGTAAAAACAAAACAAAGTTGTTCAAAAACATAAACAGATCTGACGAAGTGTCGGAAGGTCCCATATTCATAAACTTGAATTTGAACTTAAACATGACACTGCATTGGAGTTAGTAATCCGTACGTGCCAGACGGACGCATAATAGACAGACGGGCAAGACACACGACACGTAGCCTAGTGCGGAATGCACGATCGCGCATAAGCTAGTTAGGTTTGTCCAGGCCCGTTGAGGGCCACGTCCAGCGTGGCCCGCGGGGAATCATTCTCGCAGGGCCCCATGCGTGCATGATCGGTTGTTAGACTCCGTTATGAATGTTAGATCTCGCTGCATCAAAATTGAATCGGTGTACAGGCGAAATGGTAGGATACCTCTTGTGTAGGCCTATACAATTATGATGCTGCTGTTGCTATAAGCGTCGCCATGGTGACGGCGTCTGTATGACGTCATCCGGCGGGTGCAGTCGTGATAAAAAGCGGCCGCTCAGAAACGCGCTGCGCGTCGTAACATCATCAGCGTGCGTCATCATCAAAAGCAGCGTCGGCACCTCGGCCAACACCAGCGAGAAACAGCAGGTAGGCTGGTGCAATCTCTTTTGTCTAGGCTAACAGCAATGGTATAAATTGTAGGTTATAGGCCTATCTAATCCGTATAGGACTGTACATTATTTTAATGTCCGATCTGTCGTGAACTATACCTGATGTGTGTATTAACTGCACTATAGTAAATCAATTCAAAAATTGTATAAAACGTCAATTGCAGCCGGAGACAGAAAGTTGATTTTAGTATAGTTATTTGTAATAGTAGGCCTAAGCTTCATATGGCTTAGCCAGTGCTTATACTCATGCCATCATTAATAGTGGTGGATTCGGCGAATTCGGTGAATTCATTTTAGTTCTTTTCATTTCGCTCGCTCTGTTCGGGCCGTTAGGCGACGTTATAGGGCCGTAAGCCTGCAGCACTGGCAGATCTACAGCACCACTCGACCGCCGTGTGGGTGGTCTGGTGGTGCAGAGGGGAGGTCGCGTGTGTGTGTTCGTGTGTGTAGGAAGAACTAGAAGTGGAAGAGAAGGCGCGACGCCGCTCACGTCGCAGGTCGTCGTTGAGTCGCGGCAGGAGGGCTGGCAGCGGACGGATTCTGCGAGGAGGAGAGCACTGGGGGACGTAGACGCAGTCGCAGTCGACGTCGTGAGCGCAGCGGACGTCGTCGTCGACGTCGCTGTCGTAGTTACCGCAGTCGTCGTTGCAGTCGCCGACGTCGCTTCTCCCGTCGCCGTCGCAGCCGTTCGCGCCGTCGTCGTCGCCGACGCAGGTGCTACTAGAGTCCCGTTCGAGGCCGCGCAGTGACGTCTGTCACGTCTCCGTAACATCGACGATCCGCCAGCGAGCCGCAGTTCCACCCACAGTCCGCGCGTACTCCATCTCCCGGCCAACGAACTTATAACAGCATCGCGTACTTACATAGGCTACATCCGACGATTCCTCGCGCGACGTTATGTCATCGCGATACGATTGTCCTGCAATAAAACGATCAAGTCTGCTTGTTTGTCGTGAAATGCTCTTTGCCTTTACAACTACAAGGCTGCTGCACAAGAACGCAGGACCAGAAACTGCCTCTTAGCCGAATATCGCTATCAGTTGCCTTCGCCCCCCCCAGAAAAAAAACTGAAAAGGAAACCGATGAAAATGAACCAGATTGTGCCAAAGTTGGTAGGCCTATAACACCGATCAGGGGTGTCTATCCCCCATGGACACACTACGCAAGCCCCTCCCCACAACGCCTCCAATGTCAACCCCTTCCCAAACCCCTCCCACGTCAAGCTTATCCAAGTGCTGCATTGCCCCTAATGACAAATGACGGCATTCTTACTCATGAGGCCAGCAGAAAATTTTCTAAGGGAGGAATGAAGTGGTAATGAGGGTATTTCACCCAGGGGCAGATCCAGAAATTTCGAATAAGGGGCGGAAGTGTAAAGGGTGGTGTCTGGAAATTTTAAAACATTTTAGGTAGGGTTGTCAAATAAACGCATTAATTAACGCGTTAATGCGCTAATAAATTAACGCACATTAAAAAATTAACGGACGTACGTAAAGTTATGTTAATTTACTAAATTCTGTGAAACAAAAGTTCCAATATTTCGTTAAACTGCGGTTATTTGACAATTAAATGGATTCAAGTAAGTAACTAAACTGTAGTTGCCGTTATAGGGCCTACTGAAAAAATAATTATTCCGACGACAGGCTAATAGATTTTTATGCTAGTTATGACGTCAGTTATTGCAATTGTGAATTATACGTCTTAAAATGTGTTTCTAACTTTGTATATTCTAAAGACGGGGCCCCGAAACGTCGCGGGGTTCGGGGTAACTTACCCCCTACTCTCCCTCTCGACGGATCTGGGTGCGTTAATAACGCGTTAATTAATGCGTTAAAAAATTAACGCAGTGCACATTAAAAAAATTAACGCTTCGACAGCTAATTTTCACTTGTTTTAAGATGCATCCGGTCAATAGGGGAGCAGCCGCCCCCGCCTCCGCCTTCCCCCCCTTGAATCCGTCACTGATTCCACCCACCAGCCTGTTAAGGAATCTAGGGAGCGTGAGATCCCCAGTGGGGTTCGGGGCGGAGCACGGGCCGAAAATGAATTTGATGCATTTTAGCCTCGCAAAAGACTCCTGGTCAAGTAGGCTTACTGGTGGAATGATGGCCCCCTGAAGCTCTAAACGTGCCTCCTGAGAAAAGTTAGACGCTTTGAACGTAGTCCTCATTGAACGCAGACACCCCTGGCACCGATGTTGTCGCTCGCGCGTCAAGTGAGCTCTGCTCAGATTACTTGTAGGGCTATTCAAGTTTTAATGGGCCGACCGTTAAGCTAAATTAACGGTCTGCCCTATGACACGTGGTGTCTGTCGTGTGTAACGGATGTAGGCCTACTGTGGCTAACCAGTAGGTCTTACCAAAAAACTTTTTACACGAATACTTAGCCTTGTGTCAAGGCTCTTTACGTGCAAAATTTTGGTAATGCAAATACGCAAAGCGAACATTTTCAAATTTGGGGCTGAACAGAAGTGGGTAGGAAAAATGTGCACTTTACAACCGAAAACTGACCGTATCTCGGAAACGATAAGAGATAGGGCCAAGGCTGCTACGGATATAGCATATAGAAAGTCGTAAAACTCTTTCAGATAAGACGAAAATCATCGACCTTGGATGAAGTCGATTGTAGCGTTCTATACACCAGCGTCACCATGGCATGCAGGCCCGTCGAGAGCCACAGCGGGGCCCGGGAAAACATTCTCGCAGGCCCCTCTGGGGAGAAAATTTTTTGAATTAAAAAAAATGGTGCATTCTAGCTGGTGTACTTCATATTTTTTAGTGACGGCGGTGCCCCCACTCTCCCAAACGTCGTGGGGCCCGGGGTAACTTACCCCCTCTACCCAACTCTCTCGACAAGACTGACGGCATGCGTAGAACTGCAGTCACTGTGGGAAACCACTTTGTGTTGGAGTTGGACGCTGGCTTTCTTACATGCGGTATGGTCGGCTCACCCTAGCGATAGCTGAACTTCTTGTTTGTTTTGTTCTGACTTGCATTTTTATTTCTGTCACAGTTTCTACTTTACCATGTTATTTCGATTCGGGTCCGCTATTCCAAGTGTACTATTCCCACTAACCCTAAACCTAACGCTAAGGATGCTGACCCTACCCCTAACCCTCATACTTAACCCTAACCTTAACCCAGACGTTAGCACTGTGGCGCGTATCTGCACAATGGACTTTCGGAAAAAACGGACCTTTGGAATGGTGGACCTTCAGAATTGTGCACGAGCCAGTACCGTTATTTCGATTCATTGTCAACAGTTTATATAATAAATACAAATCTATGGATCCGGATTGAACTGTATGCAATGGATAAAAAAAATTAGATATGCAATTATATTAAAACTGCCCATTATTATACGTTTTAAAATTAGAAATGTAGCGCGCGAGGAGTAAAAAAAGGCAGGGCACGAAGCAGCAATTTTCCAACCGGCACTCAAAATTTCTGACACGAATTTCCAATGGAGGTGATTATGGGTGCACAAAATTTCAATTTTGCCTCTAAATTTTTTTAGTTGTGGGGGTTTAAATGCCAAATTTTGCACTTCTGGACAAAAATTTTTGGACAAGAAAAACGTTTTATGACAACCCAAAATTTAGGGGGGGGAGCAATTGTCCTCCCTGCCCCCACATCTAGCCACAACACCAGTGACTACAAACACAGATCTATAAATGTTGTTTGCCACCGTGTATATGATGGTGATGTCAAGTTTGTGTTTATGAGCAACATCTAGTTCTGTCAGTCAACGGCATTCATTATGCATAAGAAATGAGTAACTGCCCACTGTTTCCACTGCCATGCAATAACAATTAAATCATGGAAATTATGTGGTCATAAACAATGCCACACAAGACCATAATAATACCATAAGGACAATTATAGCACCACATCTAATCTTCTCTCGCTCACGTATCCAGTACTGTCGTAATCCTCTTATCTTTGCCTTTATTCTTCTCTCTGGTGACATTGAATCTAATCCTGGACCTACTAACTTCACTGTCTGTACTCTTAACAT